>JAESGW010000179.1_pt1 | contig 121039 bp, 121 predicted proteins | sample 9269791 | NCBI WGS metagenome assembly JAESGW01 (sample SAMN16773120, study PRJNA677053) | algae metagenome | isolation source: Aphanocapsa lilacina HA4352-LM1 and co-occurring heterotrophs from near cave... | place: USA: Maniniholo cave, near Haena, Kauai, HI | collected 2009-07-28
TGTCGCGGGCTGGTGATCGATGCGGGCGTCCGCGACGTGCGCGACCTGACGCAGATGGGCTTTCCGGTCTGGTCGAAGGCGGTGTTCGCGCAGGGCACCGTCAAGGCGACATTGGGGTCGGTCAATGTCCCCATCGTCTGCGCGGGCGCCGCGATCGACCCCGGCGACGTGATCGTCGCCGACGACGACGGCGTCTGCGTGGTAAGGCGCGCCGATGCCGCCGCGGTGCTGGAACAGGCGCAGGCGCGCGAGGCGAACGAGGAATCGAAGCGCCGGCGGCTCGCCGCGGGTGAACTCGGGCTCGACATCTACGACATGCGCGGCAAGCTCGCGGCGCTGGGGCTGAAATATGAGTGACGGCACCCGCTGCATGTGGATGCGCAGCGGCACGTCGAAGGGCGCGTTCTTTCTCGCCGACGATCTGCCGCAAGACGATGCCGCGCGCGACGCCTTCCTGCTGCGCGCAATGGGCTCGCCCGATCCGCGCCAGATCGACGGGATGGGCGGGGCGGATCCGCTGACATCCAAGGTCGCGATCGTCTCGCGTTCGCAGCGCCCGGGGGTCGATGTCGATTATCTGTTCCTCCAGGTCTTCGTCGATCAGGCGATCGTCACCGACAGCCAGAATTGCGGCAACATGCTCGCCGGCGTCGGCCCGTTCGCGATCGAGCGCGGGCTGGTCGCGCCCACCGGCGACGCGACGCGGGTCGCGGTGTTCATGGTCAATACCGGGCAGGTGGCGGTGGCGACGGTGCAGACCCCGGGGGGCGAGGTCGCCTATACCGGCGACGCCGCGATCAGTGGCGTGCCCGGCACCGCAGCGCCGATCCCGCTCGCCTTCCGCGACACCGCCGGGTCCAGCTGCGGCGCGCTGCTGCCGACCGGTAACGGCGTCGACGAGATCGACGGGATCGCCTGCACGCTGATCGACAACGGCATGCCTTGCGTCGTCCTGCGCGCGACCGATGTCGGCGTGACCGGCTATGAGGATCGCGAGACGCTCGAAGCCGACACCGCAATGAAGGAAAAGGTGGAGGCGATCCGCCTCAAGGCCGGTCCGCTGATGAACCTGGGCGACGTAACCGAAAAGTCGGTGCCCAAGATGATGCTGGTGGCGGCGCCGCGCCAGGGCGGGGCGATCACGGTCCGTTCGCTGATCCCGCACCGCGTCCACGCCTCGATCGGCGTGCTCGGCGCGGTCAGCGTCGCCACCGCATGCCTGGTGAAGGGATCGCCCGTGGCGGCGGTCGCGGTGGTGCCCGGCGGGCGCAGCAAGACGCTGGGGGCCGAGCATCCGAGCGGCGTCACCGAATGCATCGTGACGATCGACGATGCCGGCGCGCCGGTCGAGGCGGGCATGCTGCGCACCGCGCGCAAGTTGATGGACGGGCAGGTCTTCGCATGACGATCGACGCAGCGGGCCGCATCCGCAGCTGGACGCGCGATCCGTCCCGCCCGCGCTACACGCCACCGGCGGGCGCGGTCGATGCCCATTGTCACGTCTTCGGCCCCGCCGATCGCTTCCCGTTCAGCGCCAAGGCGAAATATCTGCCGCAGGATGCCGGGCCGGAGATGCTGTTCGGCTTGCGCGACCGGCTCGGCTTTGCGCGCAACGTTATCGTCCAGGCGAGTTGCCACGGCACCGACAATGCGGCGACGCTTGACGCTATCGCCCGGTCGGACGGCCGCGCGCGGGGGGTGGCGGTGGTCGATCCGGCGATCGGCGAGGCGGAGCTTGCCCGGCTTCACGATGGCGGCATCCGCGGCATTCGCTTCAACTTCCTCAAGCGGCTGGTGGACGATGCGCCCAAGGACCGGTTCCTCGATGTCGCGCGGCGGCTGCCGGCGGGCTGGCACGTCGTCGTCTATTTCGAGGCGGACATATTGGCGGAGCTCCGCCCCTTCCTCGACGCGATCCCGGTGCCGCTGGTGATCGATCACATGGGCCGGCCAGACGTGACACAGGGCCCCGATGGCGTCGACATGCGGGCATTCCGCGCGCTGCTCGATACGCGGGGCGATGTGCATTTAAAGGCGACCTGTCCCGACCGGCTCGATCCGGCGGGCGCGCCGTGGGACGATTTCGCGCGGACGGTGGCGCCGCTCGTCGCCGATTATCCGGATCGCGTGCTGTGGGGCACCGATTGGCCGCACCCCAATATGCAGGACGCGATCCCCGATGACGGCGCGCTGGTCGACATGATCCCGCGGATCGCCCCCACCGCCGATCTTCAGCGCAAGATGCTGATCGACAATCCGATGCGGCTCTACTGGGCGGATTGATGACGTACCGCCGGCAGGTCGAAGCGCTCGTCCGCCAGCTCGAGATCGCGCCGTTTCTCGACGCGCTTGGCGACGCTGTCGATCAGGAGGTTTGGACGGCGGTTGTCGAACAGGCGGCGCGTTTTGCCGAAGGGGTGATCGACCCGCTCGACGCGGCGCTGGATAGCATCGGCGCGCATTTGGTCGATGGCCGTGTCGTATGTGCGCCGGGCCACCGCGAGGCATGGACGCGTTTCGCCGCAGATGGCTGGCTCACGCTCGCCCTGCCCGAGACTGCAGGCGGGCAAGGGCTGCCGCTGGTGCTGACGACCGCATGCGAGGAGCTGTTCAACCGTGCCTCGCCCGCCTTCACGATACTCGCCACCCCCAATCGCACCGCCGCCGCGATGCTGGAGGGCGCCGCCGACCCCGCGACCCGCGCGGCGTGGGTGCCGCGCCTCGCCTCGGGCGAATGGACCGCGACGATCTGCATCTCCGAACCCGATGCCGGATCGGACGTCGGGCGTATCCGCACGCGCGCCACTTGCGGCGCGGACGGCCTGTGGCGCGTCACCGGCGAGAAATGCTGGATTTCTTATGGTGATCACGATCTCGCCGCGCGGATCGGCCATTGCATGCTCGCGCGCAGCTCGGATGCGGTGGGGGTGCGTGGGCTCAGCCTGTTCCTCGTCCCCAATATCCGTGACGACGGCGCGGCGAACGGCGTCCATGTCCGCCGGATCGAGGAGAAGCTGGGCCTGCACGGCTCGCCGACCTGCGTGATGGGGTTCGAGGATGCCGAGGCGATCTTGATCGGCGAAGCGGGGCGCGGGCTCCAGACCCTGTTCCACATGATGATGCTGATGCGCCTGTCCTGCGCGCCGCAGGGGGTCGGCGTCGCGGAAGCCGCCTTGTCCACCGCGATCGGTTATGCGCGGGACCGGCGGCAGGGCGGCGATCCCGCCGTGCCGCCGGTGGTGATCGCGGCGCATGCCGATGTCCAGCGCCAGCTGCTGCGGATGGCTGGCCGGGTCGAGGTCGGGCGCGGCATCGCGCTCGCCGCGGCGGTGGTGATGGACCTTGGCGAGCGGTGCGCCGATGCCGATGCGCGCGCCGGTTGGCTGGCGCTTGCGCAGTTCCTGCTGCCGATCGCCAAGGACATGTCCGCCCGGCTCGGCTTCGACGTCGCGAGCGAGGCGGTCCAGGTGCTGGGCGGCGCCGGCTATACGCGCGAATGGCCCGCCGAGCGGCGGCTGCGCGACGCACGCGTGTTCGCGGTGTTCGAAGGGACGACGGGCATCCAGGCGATCGACCTGCTCCACCGCCGGCTGTGGCGCGAGCGCGGGGAGGGGATGCGCCGCTTCGTCGAGATCGCGCGGGCCGACGTCTCAGACGATGTCGCGGTGCTCGGGCCGGTGCTCGACCGGCTGGAGGAGGTCGCGCGGACGCTCACCGGCTGGCGGGATCGGATGCGCGATGCCGAAGCGGGCGCGACCGCGTTCCTCGATCTGTGCGGTCTGGCGGTCGGCGGCTGGATCGCGGCCCGTCTGGTGCGCGACTCCGGGGACGATGCGGTTGGCCGCCGGATCAAGGCCGCCGCGCGCTTCTTCCTCGCCGAACTGAAGCCGCGGGTCGAAGCAGAGGGGCAGCTTGCGACGCTGGGCGCGGCACGGATCGACGGAATCGCCGACTATCTCGATTGAGCGCGGCGGCTATTCGTGGATGCGGCGCAGCAGCTCGACCAGCAAAGCGGTTTCCGCCTGGGTGAACCGCGCCTTCAGCCATTGTTCGTGTTCGAGGATGCATTCGCGCGCCGCCAGCAGCGCGGCATGGCCCGCCTCGGTCATGTGCAGCGTCTGGCGCCGCCGGTCGATGGTGGACGCGCCGCGTTCGATGAACCCCCGTTTCTGGAGGCGGTTCACCATCGCCATCACCGTCGCCCGGTCCATCTGCAGCCGCCGGCCGATATCGGCCTGGGCGATGTCGGGATGATCGTCGATCAGCCACAGCACGGACACCTGCTTCTGCGTCAGATCGAGATCGGAGAAGGTCTCGGTGAAATGGCGATACACCGCGCCATGCGCGAGGCGGATGTGGAAGCCGACGATCTCGTCGATTCCGCCGATATCCACCTCTTCGGCGGGCTCGGGCCACTTCTGCTTAGACAGGTAATTCATACTAACAGTTTGAGCGGAGACGGCCTGAGCGTCAATGCCCCGGCTTGAAAAATTGTTGGCGTTACATACAATGCCCGCCAAACAACGAAATGAGAGGATTGGCCGTGGCGCATTTCCCGGAAACGCCGTCATTTACCGGCTTCAACACGCCATCGCGGATCGAGGCGGACATCGCCGATCTGGATGTGATGGGCGCGATTCCGCCCGAGCTCGACGGCGCCTTCTACCGCGTCCAGCCCGATCCGCAGTTCCCGCCACGCCTGGGCGACGACATCTCGTTCAACGGCGACGGCATGATCACGATGTTCCGGCTGAAGGACGGCCGAGTCGATTTCAAGCAGCGCTGGGCGAAGACCGACAAATGGAAGCTGGAGCATGAGGCGGGCGAGGGCCTGTTCGGCGCCTATCGCAATCCGCTGACCGATGACGAGAGCGTCAAGGGCCAAATCCGCGGCACCGCCAACACCAACGCCTTCGTCTATGGCGGCAAGCTCTATGCGCTCAAGGAGGATTCACCCGCGCTGGTGATGGACCCCGCGACGCTCGAGACCGAGGGCTATACCTGGTTCAACGGCGCGATGACCGGGCAGACCTTCACCGCGCACCCCAAGATCGATCCGGATACCGGCGACATGATCGCGTTCGGCTATGCCGCGAAGGGCGTGCTGACCCGCGACATGACCTATTATGTCGTGTCGCCCGAAGGCGAGCTCAAGCAGGAACTGTGGTTCGAGCTGCCCTATTACGCGATGATGCACGATTTCGCGATCACCCCCGATTACGCGCTGTTCCATGTCGTGCCGAGCACGTCGAGCTGGGAGCGGCTGGAGCAGGGCCTGCCGCATTTCGGCTTCGATACGACGCTGCCGGTGTATCTCGGCGTCGTGCCGCGTCGCGTGGACGCGACCGCCGAAGATATTCGCTGGTTCAAGCGCGACAATTGCTTCGCCAGCCATGTGATGAACGCGTTCCAGGAGGGGACGAAGCTCCATTTCGACACGCCTGAGGCGAAGAACAACATGTTCCCCTTCTTCCCGGACATTCACGGCGCGCCGTTCAATCCGATGGAAGCGGCCAGCTTCCTGACGCGCTGGACGGTCGACATGGCTTCCAACTCCGACGCATTCGAAGGCTGCGAACGGCTGACGACGATGATGGGCGAGTTTCCGCGGATCGACGAGCGGCGCACCGGGCTGCCCTATCGCTATGGCTGGATGCTGGTGGTCGATCCGGCGAAACCGGTCGAGCTGAAGGGCGGCAGCCCGACGGGCATGCTGATGAACACGCTCGGCCTGATCGACCACGAAACGGGTGCCGAGCAGAAATATTGGTGCGGCCCGGTATCGTCGCTGCAGGAGCCCTGCTTCATCGCGCGCGGCCCCGACGCGCCCGAGGGCGACGGATGGATCGTCATGGTCTGCAACCGGCTGGAGGAGCATCGCTCCGACCTGCTTCTGTTCGACGCGCTTGACATCGAAAAGGGCCCGATCGCCGAGGTGCGTATCCCGATCAGGCTACGCTTCGGGCTGCACGGCAACTGGGCGACGGCGGAGGAGATCGGGCTGGCGGCGTGATTGAGTTGTGGATATGGGCTTCCTTCCCCTTGACGGGGGAGGATACGAAGCCTTGCCAGCTTGCTGGCTAGGCGCAGTTGGAGAGGGTGGGGCACGCGAGCACCACTCCTGCCGCTCCCCCTCTCTAAGCTGCGCCTTCTCCCCCGCGAGGGGGGAGAAGGCGCTTTCCACCTCGACTACGGGCCACCGCCCCTTTCATCAAACCACCGCCCGCTCGATCAGTGCGTCCTCGTCGCGTTGCGCGCGGCGCGCGATCAGCAGCATCAGGACGACGATCGGCACGCCGACCGCGTTGATGCCGAGCATCGACCAGCGCAGATCGCCGGTCGCGTCGGACAGCAGCCCGACGACATAGGGGCCGATGCCGAGGCCGAGGATCGTCATCACCAGCAGGTACACGCTCGACGTGATGCCGCGCATCCGCGGCAGCACCTGATCGTAGATGATCGCGTAGAGCGGCGGCATCCAGCCGGTCAGCACCAGGCTGTAGAACACGAACCGCAGGTAGAAATCGCCCGAGGTCGGCGCGAGATACACCCAGAAGGACAGGATCGGCGACAGCCCCATCGCGAACATCGCCACCCAGGCGCGGCCCGCCCCCGGGAATCGCTTCTGCAGCGTATCGGACAACGGCCCCCAGATCAGCGGGCCGACGATCCCCATCGCAGCGGCGAGCAGCCCGAACTGCCATGCCGTCTCCGCCATCGACTGGTTGTAATAGCGGATGATGAAGCTGGGGTTGAACGCCATCATCCCGTAATTGAGCACCGATTGCAGCGCGCCGACCGCCATCGCCATCATCAGCGTCGGCGATTTGGTCATGACGCGGAACGCCTGGGGGTCGGCGATCCGCATCGACTGCATCAGGTTGACGATCACCAGCAGCCCGAAGCCGATCACTCCCCATTGCAGCGCATGGGCGCTGAACGTCAGCCCGAGCAGCGTCATCGGCGGCCGTGGCGACAGGCCATTGGCGATATGCGTCAGCGTCATCATCGCCGCCACGATCACGGCCAGCGCGCCGAGATTGAAAGCCCATGTCGCACGCGTCGCGCGGCGCCTGGCGAACACGATCCAGTGCAGGCCGGGCAGGACCGCGGCGAGCACCGCGCCGCTCGCGCGGAAGGGGTGCGGATCGGGGGCGGTGTCGATCCCGTCCATCGCGCCGCGCATCGGCTCGCGCAGCCGCCACATCAGCAGCGCCAGCGCGAAGCCGGGGAGCGACGCGACGATCAGCGCGAACTGCCAGCCCCGCAGGGCGATCGGCGCCTGCCCCGCTCTGGCAAGCCCGTCCCACCATTCCGCGGCCAGGCCGCCGAGCGCCAGCGACCCGCCGATGCCGAGCGCGATCGCCGAGGCGAGCACCGCCATCACGAATCCGCGCCGGTGCTTGGGCCAGTAATCGTAGATCAGGCTGGTGCCGGCCGGCTGGGCCGCCGCCTCGCCGATGCCGACGCCGAGCCGCGAGACGGCGAGCACTGCGAAGCTGTTGGCGAAGCCGCCCAGCGCGGTCGCCGCCGACCAGAAGGCCAGCGAGATCGAGAGCAGCCGCGTGCGCACCCAGCCGTCCGCCAGCCGCCCGAGCGGTATCGAGAACAGGGCGTAGAACAGCGCGAAGACGGTGCCGAACAACAGCCCCATCTCGGCATCGCCGACCATCAGATCGGCCTTGATCGCGGGCGCGAGGATCGCGAGGATCTGCCGGTCGAGCAGGCTGACCGCATTGGTCAGCGCGACCAGCGCCAGCGCATAACGCGCCCCCTTCGGCACCAGGGTGGGCAACGCGCGCGGCGGTGCGTCGCTCACAGCTTGAACACGCGCTCGGCGTTGGTCTGCATCAGCTTCTTCCTGGCGGCGTCGGATATACCAAGCAGGTCGTGCGTCCGCACCTCGTCGGCGAGATACTGGTAGGGATAGTCCATCGCGTACATCACGCGATCATCCCCCAGCACGTCCATGGTGAACCTGATCGCGGGCTCCCACGCCATGCCGCTCGTCGTGATCATCACATTCTCGCGCAGATAGTCGCGGATCGTCTTGTTGAGCGGTTTCAGGAAGTCGTGGCGCTGCGAGCGGACCCCGGCCTGGTGCATGAAATCGAGCCGGTAGAGCCAGAAAGGCAGCGCCTCGCCCATATGGCCGACGCAGATGGTGAGATCGGGATAGCGATCGAAGATGCCCTTGGTGATCAGCCGCAGCAGGTGCATCCCCGTCTCGACCCCGAAACCGAAGATCGCGCCGTCCAGCCCGGCCTCAAGCATCGGCCCGATCATGCAGTCGGGCGGGGTCGAGGGGTGGATGTAGAGCGGCTGGCCGGTATCGGCGAGCGCGCGGAAGATCGGATCGAACTTGGGATCGTCGAGATACTCGCCTTGCGTATGGCTGGCGATCTGCACGCCCCTGAAGCCCAGATCGCGCGCGCAGCGACGGATCTCGCCCGCCGACCATAAGGGGTCCTGCGGCGCGACCGCGGCCATTCCGACATAGCGATCGGGATAGAGCGCGACATGCTCGGCAAGATGGTCGTTGGATCGTTGCGCGATCCCCTTCGCCTCGTCCACATCGAGCAGCGGCTGGACGCCGGGCGCGGTGAGCGCGAGGACTGCGACGTCGATCCCGGTCTCGTCCATGTGGCGGATGCGCTGCTCGCCCAGGTTAAGCAGCCGGTCGATGATCTGCGTCGCGCGTTCCGACGGGCTGGTCGCGTAGAACCCCCATAAAGACACCATGCCTTTGTCGGCGGTGCCGTCCTTCACCATCCGCAGATAGACGTCGATCTGCTCGCGGGTGGCGAAGGCCTCCTCGGTCGCGATCCGCTTGTAGCCGCGGTCGCCGCCGGTTTTCAACTCGTGGGTCATCGTCTCACCCTTCATGCACGGCCTTGGTGACGAGGCACGCCTCGACACCCTCGGGCCCGTCCTCGGAGCCATGGCCTGACCATTTGACCCCGCCGAACGGCGAATCCGCGCCGCCGATCATCGTCGTGTTGATGCCGATCATCCCGCTTTCGATCGCGCGCGCGATCCGCCGCTGGCGCTTCGCGTCCCGCGTCCAGGCATAGGCGGCGAGGCCATAGGGCAGGCGGTTGGCCTCGGCGATCATCGCATCCTCGTCCGCGAACGGGTTGATCAGCGCGACCGGGCCGAACGGCTCCTCGTTCATGATGCCGGCGTCGAGCGGAATTTCGGAGAGGACGCTGGGTTTGTAGAAGAAGCCGCGATTGCCGATGCGCTCGCCGCCGGTGTGGAGCGTGGCGCCCTTTGCCGTCGCGTCGCCGATCAGCCGTTCCATTGCATCGGGGCGGCGCGGATTGGCCATCGGCCCCATCTGCGTCGCCGCATCGAGCCCGTCGCCGACGACGATCCTGCCGGCGCGTTCGACGAAACCGTTTCGGAAGCGCTCGAACACGTCCTCCTGGACGATGAAGCGGGTCGGCGAGACGCAGACCTGGCCGGCATTGCGGTATTTCGCCGGCGCCATCACATCCAGCACCTGATCGACATCGACATCGTCGAACACCAGCACCGGGCCGTGTCCGCCAAGCTCCATCGTCGTCCGTTTGCAATCCTCCGCGGCGAGCTTGGCGAGATGCTTGCCCACCATTGTCGATCCGGTGAAGCTCAATTTGCGGATGACCGGCGAGCCGAGCAGGTGGCGGGATACCTCATCGGGCACGCCGAACACCGCCTGCGCCACCTCCTTCGGCAGTCCCGCGTCGAGCAGGCATTGGAGTACGCCGAGCGCGGACGCCGGCGCTTCCTCCGCCGCCTTCAGGATCACCGAGCAGCCCGCCGCGATCGGCGCGCCCAGCTTGCGCCCCGGATTGCCGAGCGGGAAGTTCCACGGCGCGAACGCCGCGACCGGGCCGACCGGCTCCTTGGTCACCGTCGATCGCAGCCCGGCCGGGCGAACGAGCGCGCGGCCGTAGAGACGGAAGACCTCGCCCGCGTAGAAATTGAACAGGCCGACATTCATCAGCACTTCGATCCGCGACTCGGCCAGCGGCTTGCCTTCTTCCATCGTCGCGACGCGCGCGAGATCCTCCTGGCGCTCCAGCATCAGCCGCGCCGCGCCCTGCAGCACCGCGGCGCGTTCGTGCGGGGTCGAATCGCGCCAGCGGAGGAAGCCGCGCTGCGCGGTTTCCAGCGCGCGATCGAGATCGGCCGCGTCGGCCAGCGGCAGCTCGGCAAGCGCCTCGCCGGTCGCGGGATTGACGACGCGATGCGTCCGCCGCCCGCCGCCCGAGACGCGCTCGCCGTCGATGATCATCGCAAGGTCGGGATAGGTCATCGGCGGATCAGGCGCCGGCTTCCGCGACCGCCTTCGCCTGCTTCGCCACTTCGCGATCGGTATCGCCCTGCCAGCGCTCGGCGACGATCTCCTTGCCGGTCACCGGGTGCTTCATGTGGAAGGGCACCAGCTTGTGGGTCGGCCACAGCCAGTGATCTTCGATCAGCGCATCGGGGCCGGTCGGATCGGTGGGATAGGTCACCTTGGGGAAGGGGACATATTCGTGCGGGGTGTTGGCCCAGCCGCTCTCGAAATCGGCGTGCCATTGCGGCATGTAGTTGAGGATCTGGATGCGCCACACGCCATCCACCTTGCGGTAGGTATTCTCGTAGATGCCGCCTTCCCACCATTGGCGCGACTGCAGATGCGGCTCGCTGCCGACATAATCCTTGTGCCGCCCGGCCTGCATCATCGAACGCGCGCGGCCGAAGGCGGTGACCCCGTCGGGCTGGATATCGATGATGTCCTGCAGCTGCGGATGATCGAGCAGGAAACCGTCGATCGGTCCGTTGACGCCGTGGGTGAAGCGCTTTTGGAACCGCTCGACATACAGCCGGCGGATACCCTCCTTGCCCCGCCAGACGCCGCCGAAGAAGCGGACCTCGCCGTCATCGGTGAACAGATCGACGGTCTCGTTGTAGAGGCATTTGTCGATCAGATAGCCGTAGAGGTGCTGCAGCTTGCGCACGTCCAGCTCGTCCTCGCGCACCGTGATGCGCCCTGCCAGCGCCGCGACCTGCTTTTCGAGCGTGGCGATGCGATCCGAATCCGACATCCTCGTCCTCCATTTATTGTATGTATTGCGTACAATCTGCGCTGCCATTTCGCGAGTGTCAACGGCCCGCCGCTTCGAGCCGTTCGACCTCCTCGCGATAGGGCCTGATCGCGCGGTAGATGAAGAAGGTGGCCAGCGGCAGCAGCATCGACGCGGTCAGCACCAGCGTCTTCCACAGGTCCGCCTCGACCCCGATCACGATGTCCTGGACCAGCCCGATGACGAAGCTGCCCATCGCGCCGAAGAAGGTGAACATGAACAGATAGATCGCGGTCACCTGCCCGCGCATCGCGTTCGGTGCGACCCGCTGGATCGCCGCATTCTGCGGCACCGCGCCGGCGATGCCGAACATCGAGCCTATCGACATCACCAATAGCGAGAGATGGCCGTTGGGCATCAGCGGGGAGGCGATCGCGCAGACCGTGGTGCAGCCGAAGAAGATCGCGGCGGCGCGGACATTGGCGTCCTTGTGCCGCTTGCCCAGCCATTCGACGAAGGTGCTGCCAAGGAGGAGGCCGAGCAGCGATGCGACCAGGATCATGCTGCCCATGACCGCGCCGATCTGCGCCTCGTCCCAGCCATAGGTGCGGATCATGAACGGCACGCGCCAGAACTGAAGCCCGAACGATTCGATCGCGCTCAGCGCCAACCCCGCGAACATCGGGTAATAGACCTTTCGATTGGCGTGGATCGCGCGCGCGGCGTCCAGCCCGGTAAAGGTCAGGATGCGGCGGCCGAGCGGCGCATCCGCCGGGGCCTGGACGGCGTCGGCGGTGGGCGCGAGGCGGGTCGGCTCCTTGATGGTGAAGAACAGCAGCGCGATCAGCAATCCCGGCAGCCCGATCCAGATCATGATCCACTGCCAGCCAAGGATTCGCAGGTCGCCGATCTCGGTGGGCGCCCAGTGGCCGGTCATGGCGATCAGCATGCCGCCGACGATCGGGCCGAGCGTGACCCCGCCGATGAAGCCGAACTGGAGCAGCGCGAATACGCGGGGGATCTTGTGCGGCGGAAACGCGTCGGCGAGCAGCGAATAGGCCGCGGGCGCGTGCGCCGATCCGCCGGCCGCGAGAAAAACACGGGAAACGACGAACTGGACGAAATTCTGCGCGATCCCGCCCAGCGCGGTGATCACCCCGATCACCGCGACGCCGCCCGACAGCACGTATTTCCGCGGATAGATATCGGCCAGCCGCGCCAGAGGAATGCCGACGAACAGGTAGCAGATGATGCTCGCCGGCCCCGCCAGGAACCCCAGCTGCGCATCGGTCAGCCCGAAATCGACCTTGATCCGCTGCGCCAGCATGCCGAACACGACCTGGTCGAAAAAGGTCATGAAGGTGGCCAGCACGATGACGAACAGCGCCCAGTAGGCGGCGGGCGGCGTCGGCCACTCGCGTGCCGGATGGGGGTTCGCCTCGGCGCCTGCGATGTCCTCGCCCGCCGTCATCTCGACGGCTGCCGCCGCGGGTCCGATCGCCATCCTCTATCCTCTTCCGGAAATGCGGGCCGTTCGGGCGGCCTCGTTTTCGCTTGGCAAATTGTACGTCTTGGATACAAAAAGGCGAGCGAAAAATGTGACGCGGAAAAACATCGCCGCACGGGAGAGGTTCGAATGCAGAATCTGCGCGGCAAGACCGCTTTCGTGACGGGCGGCGCCAGCGGCATCGGGCTCGGAATCGCCAGGGCGCTGCTCGGCGCGGGGATGAACGTGGTGATCGCCGACATCCGCGGCGATCATCTCGCCGCGGCGTCGGCCGAGCTGGACGGCGGCGAACGCGTGCTGGCGCTCCGGCTCGATATCACCGACCGCGCCGCCTATGCCGCCGCCGCCGATGCCGCGGAGGCGCGGTTCGGCAACATCCACATCCTGTGCAACAATGCCGGGGTCGCGGTGGTCGGCCCGACCGAGCTGGCGAGCTACGCCGATTGGGACTGGGTGATGGGGGTCAATCTGGGCGGGACGATCAACGGCATCGTCACCATCCTCCCGCGCATCCTGAAGCATGGCGAGGGCGGACACATCGTCAACACCTCGTCGATGTCCGGCCTCATGCCCCATCCCGGCGCGACGATCTACGCGACGGGCAAGGGCGCGGTGGTCAACATGATGGAGGCGATGCGGCTGGAACTGGAACCGCGCGGCGTGATCTGTTCGGTGTTCTGCCCCGGCGCGGTCGCGACCAACATCGCGAAGGCCGGCGAAACCCGCCCCGCGACGCTCGCCGATACCGGCTATGCCGAGGCCGACAAGCGCCGCGCGGCCGACGCCAACACGCATCTCTACCAGAGCAAGGAGGAGGTCGGCGAGCGGGTGCTGCGCGGCATCCTGGCCGACGAGCTCTACATCCTCACCCACCGCGAATTCTATGACGGGGTGAAGGACCGCGCCGATGCGATGGTCGCGGCGGTGCCCGACCTGCCCGAGAATGCCGACTATAAGGCGCTCTACGCGGTGCTGTTCCGCAACCCGATCCATGCCGCGGAGATCGCGCGGCAAAAGTCTCTCAACGCCGGCGTGAAGGTGGACGCATGAAGGATTTTGCCGGCCGGACGGCCTTCGTCACCGGGGGCGCCAACGGGATCGGCCTCGGGATCGCGCGCGCTTTGCTGGCCCAGGGCTGCAAGGTGGCCATCGCCGACATCCGCGAGGACGCGATCGATGCGGCGCTGAAGACGCTCGACAACCAGCACGTCATCGGCGTGCCGCTCAATGTCGCCTCGCGCGAGGGTTTCGCCGCGGCCGCGGACCGCGTCGAGGCCGAGCTCGGTCCGGTCAGCCTCCTGTTCAACAATGCCGGCATCAATCTTTTCCAGACCATCGACGAATCGAGCTTCGACGATTGGGACTGGGTGATGGGGGTCAACCTCCACGGCGTGATCAACGGGGTGATGACATTCGTGCCGCGGATGAAGGCGCGGGGGGACGGCGGGCACGTCGTCAACACCGCGTCGATGGCGAGCTTCCTGTGCGGGCCGCAGCCGGGCATCTACAACACCACCAAATTCGCGGTGCGGGGGCTGAGCGAATCGCTGCGCTACAGCCTCGCGCCGTTCGGGATCGGCGTGTCGGTGCTCTGCCCGGGGCTGGTGAAGAGCCATATCTACGCCAGCGACGAGGTGCGCCCCGCGGAGCTGCTGGGCGGCGCCAAGCCGGTCAACACCGAGATGGTCGGACGGCTTGAGCAGGTCCACCGGTTCGGCATGGAGCCCGATGTGATCGCCGAGCGGACGCTCGACGCCATCCGCGCGAACCGGTTCTACATCTTCTCGCACCCCGAATTCAAAGACGAGATGCGCGAGCTGTTCGACGAGGTCGTGGCGGAGTTCCGCGATTATCCGGAGGATGCCGGCTACCAGCAGCGCATCGGCTTCGAACAGGGCCGCCGCGCCGGATACAGGGCCGCGCGGACGGCAGCGCGGGGCGATGCGTCTGGGTAACATCTCGCCCGAAGTCGGTCACCCCCTTCGACTCGGCTACCCGGACGATGGGGGAGCCTTGCCCCGATCGGCCAGGCTCCCCTCGATCAGATCTTGATCCGCGCGCCCACCAGAAGGGTGCGGCCGAAATGATTATTCTCGTACCCACGCCGTACATCGACGTCGTTCCAGCGCTCGCGATAGGCGTCGGTGAGGTTGGTGCCCTCGACCGACACTTCGAGATAGTCGGTCAGCTTGTAGCGGACCGAGGCATCGACGTTGGTGAGCCCTTCATAGCCTTCGAAGATATTGCCCGTCGCGGACCCTGCATCGGTGAACGGCCCGCGATAACTGACCGATGCACGCGCGCTGAACTTGCTGTCCTCATAATAGAGGGTCGCGTTGTACTGGCGCTTCGACAGGCCGTGGAGCGTCGATTCATACGGTGCCGACGGCAGGGGGCCGCCCGGCGTCGTCGCCGGACCCTGCTGGGTGTAGATGGCGGTCGAATCGATGAAGGTGGCGTTCACGATGCCCCCGAAGTTCGACAGGAACCCCGGCAGGAACCGGAACGGCGCCTGCAGCGCGATCTCGACACCCTCGACGCTTGCGCCGCTGCCGTTGCCGGTGGTCTGGATCGTCCAGATCGGCTGCGACTGGAGCGCCGGATTCAGTGCTCCGGGCGACGAGGGCACCAGAACCGACGGCGACAGCCCGGTTTCGGTGAAGGTCCCGGTCCGCGTGAGCGCCACCGGGAAGCTCGCAATGTCCTTCTTGAACAGCGCGACCGAAAGGATCGACTGGGGCGCGAAATACCATTCGGCCGCCAGGTCGAAATTGGTGGCGCGGAACGGTTCGAGGAAAGGGTTGCCGCTGGTGACCCGGAAGTTGAAGCCGTCCGCCGAGCCGCCCGGGGTCAGGTTGCCCAGCGAGGGCCGCGTGATCACCTTGGCGATTGCGCCGCGGATGATGATGTTCCGGACCGGATAGAGCGCGAGGTTGATCGATGGCAGCCAGTCCTCATAATCGCGCTCGACCGTCACAACGACGCCGCTGTTGATGCCGTAAGATGACTGGTCGGTGCGGACGTAGCGGATGCCCGCATTGAGCGCGTATTCGAGGCCCAGCATTTCGCCCTTCGCATCGAACTGCAGATAGGCGCCGGTGGTTTCCTCACGCACGCCGCGATTGTTGCCGACGTCGAGCCGCGCCGTGCGACCATAGAGGTTGGTAAAGGCGGTCGTGGCATCGAGATTGGGGATCAGCCACTGCGTGGTCGTCCCGCCGGGTGCGTCCGTGCCGGTGAGGGTGAAAAGTTCCGAAAGCGCGCTGGTCACCGGGAAACCGTAGACGGCAGTCGGTCCGAACAGCGAGGAGGGCGAGCAGGTGATCGTGCCGAGCACCAGATCGGCGCCGCCATTGCCGCACACCGCGGTGTCGCGGGTGAAGGCGGTGATGTCATAGTCGTAGCGCCGCCAGACGCCGCCGGCCTTGATCGTGAACCCTTCGGTCACATCCCATTCGGTGCGAAGTTGCGCGGTCTTGAACCTGTTGACCACATCCGACGGACGGTCGCGGATCTCGGCGAGCTGGAAATTGGCCGGATCGGTAACGCTGGTGCCGAAGGTGAGCGTCGGAAACTGCATGTTCCGATAATCGTAACTATAGCCCTGGGCGTCGCGATCGTCGAAGACCACGGTCGTCTCGACCGGCACCGCCGCGTCGGACTTCGAAAGGCCGCCGATCAGGGTGAAGCGGAAATTGTCGCCGATATCCTGGTTCAAGCTGCCGCCGATCTGGTAGAATTCGGTCTCGGTCTGCTTCAGGAAATGCTCGGTGCGCACCCATGCATCGTTGAGCGTCGCCGCGATCATGTTGCCGTTATCGTCATAGACGGGGTTGACCACGTTGATCGACCGCTCGTTCGAGCGCAGCAGCACTTCGCCCCATTTCTCGCGACGGTCTGCCTTGAATTTCGAATAGAGGCCGTCGATCGAGATCTTGGTGGCTTCCGAGGGCGACCACTGGATGCTGCCGGTCAGACCCAGACGCTCGCGCGAGTGCGTCACCTCGCCATAGCGCGGGATGCGCGGGTGGAAGGAGAGGGCGGCGGCGTTGCACGCCGCGCTCGGCACATAGCTGCCTCCGCTGTTTGGCTGGGTCCAGCAGGCGGTGCCATCGACCGAATCGAAGCGCGCCTGAGCCCAGCGCACGCTGTTGTTGCCGATCTCGAGCGTCTTGGTCTTTTGATAAGCGGCGGAAACAGAGGCGCCCAGGGTGCCGTCGGGCGACTTCCATCCGACGAGGCCCGCCACGCGCGGACCCCAGGTGTCGGACAGATCGTTATAGCTGCCCTGCGCCGATGCGGCGAAGGTAAAACCCGCCTTGCCCGCGAGCGGGTTGCCGGTGTTGAGATCGACCACCGCGCCAAGCGAACCTTCGTCGAGATCGGCGGAGGCGGTCTTGTGGACAATGATCGAGCTGAACAGTTCCGAGGCGAACACGTTGAAATCGAAGGCGCGATCACGGTTCGATGCAGCGCCGTCATGCGCGGTCGTGATCGTCTCCAGTCCGTTCACACGGACGCGGGTGAACTGCGAAGGGAGACCGCGCACGGTGATCGAGCGGCCTTCGCCGCCGTCGCGCTGGATCGCGATGCCGGGGATGCGCTGCAACGATTCGGCGAGGTTCTGATCGGGAAACTTGGCGATATCTTCGGCGACGATGGCATCGACCGCAGCAACCGAATCCCGCTTCACGTCGAGCGCGGCGTCGAGCGAGGCGCGGAAGCCGGTGACGATGATGTCGGCCTCCTGGTTCGGATCCTGTGCGGCGTCCGCGACCCGTTCGCTCGCCGCATTGGCGTCCAGCGGTGCGTCCTGCGCCCGTGTGGCGCTCGCCATCACCAGCAATGATACCGCTCCCATGAAACGGGCAAGCACCACATTACGATTGGTTGCGCGCATCGATTCTCTCCCCTCCGTCCGGTCCGCGCCTTGCGTGACACCGGTTGCCAAATCCTGCTTCGGTGCCCGTGAAGGGCTATCGAAGATGCATTTTCGAGAGAGGGAAGGGCAAAACCTGCCCCGAATCACGCACCCACCTCCTGAAAACGCCGCGTCATCACGGTCGCGCACCGGCCTTTTTGCGCTTGAGTAACCGGTGTCATAAGGACATTGTGACGAACCGCCGCCCATGTCAAGAAGGCGCGAGGAGAGGAAAAACATGAAATACCGGATCGCGCTTGCGGCGCTGTTGCTGGCCGTCCCTGCTGTTGCCCAACAGTCAGGCCCCGCATTTCCGGGCGCGGTGGGCTGGGCCCAGAACACCGCGGGGGGACGCGGCGGGCAGATCGTCCGCGTGACGACGCTTGCTGCCGACGGCCCCGGATCGTTCAAGGCCGCGCTCGAGGCGAAGGGACCGCGGATCGTGGTGTTCGAGGTCGGCGGCGTCATCGACATGGGCCGCACCACGATCAACGTGACCGAACCCTTTCTGACCATCGCCGGGCAGACCGCGCCGTCGCCGGGCATCACCATCATCCGCGGCGGAATGGACGTGAAGACGCATGACGTGATCATCCGCCACATCCGCATCCGTCCCGGGGTCGATGGCCAGGCGAAGCGCAGCGGGTGGGAGGTGGATGCGCTCTCCACCGTCGGCGCGTACAACGTCATCGTCGATCACTGCACGATGACCTGGGCGCTGGATGAGAATCTCTCCGCCTCCGGCCCGCGCTTCACCGGGAGCAGCGTCGAGGAATGGCGGCGCGGCACCAGCCACAACATCACCTTCAGCTATAATCTGCTGGCCGAGGGGCTGGCCGATGCGAGCCATCCCAAGGGCGAGCATTCGAAGGGATCGCTGATCCACGACAACGCCACGGGCATCCTGATCTACCGCAACGTCTATGCGCATAATGTCGAGCGCAGCCCGCTATTGAAGGGCGGGGTGCACGCGGCGGTGGTCAACAACCTGATCTATGATCCGGGCAAGCGCGCCGTCCACTATAACCTGATGGCGCTCGAATGGGCAGGCTATCCCTACCAGACCGGCGAGCTGACGGCGGTGAGCAACGTCATGCGCGGCGGGCCTTCGACCGATGAGGGCCTGCCCTTCCTGATGCTCGGCGGCGACGGCGACCTGCGCTATCACGGGCGCGACAACATCGCGGTCGACAAGTTCGGCAACACACTGCCGATGTTCGGCCGCTACGGCGAAACGCGCGCGCGGCTGATCGAGAGCGACAAGCCGCTGGTCTGGCCCGCCGGGCTGGACTTGCTGCCTGCGCGCGACGTCGAGACGCATGTGCTTGCCAATGCCGGCGCGCGGCCATGGGACCGTGACGACGACGATATCCGCGTGCTGTTCTTCGTCGCCGAGGGACGCGGCGAGATCATCGACGACGAGAAGCAGGTGAGCGGCTATCCCAAACAGAAGCCGACCCGCGCGCCGTTCGTCGCGGCCGACTGGAACCTGGATACGATGGAGCCCAGATCGGGCCGCTATCCGGGCCAGAAGGGACCGGTGCAGGAAGTGATGAGCGAACGCGACCGCGCGATGCGGCAATAGGGAGACTGGCGATGCTCAGGCAATTGGCGATCGTGCTGGCGGGCTGGCTGCTGGCGGGCGCCGCGCCCGATCCGCAGCGCATCCTGATCTTCAGCCATACCACGGGCTATCGCCACGCCTCGATCGAACCCGGCATCGCCGCGTTGAAGGCGATCGCGGCGAAGCAAGGCATCGCCGTCGAGGCGAGCGAGGCGCCCGCGCTGTTCGACGATCCCGCAGCGCTCGCCCGGTTCGACGCCATCGTTCTGCTCAGCACCACGACCGATCCGAAAAAGCCCGAAAGCGAATGGTTCACCGGCAAGCGGCGCGACGCGCTGCAGGGCTTCGTGCGCGGCGGCGGCGGGATCGTCGCGATCCATGCCACGGCCGATTCCCATTATAACTGGCCGTGGTACGGGCGGATGATCGGCGGGCGTTTCCAGCGGCATCCGCCGGGCACACCCACGGGCACGCTCACCCGCCGCGATGCGCACCATCCGGCGACAGCGGCTCTGCCCGAGACCTTCCAGCGCACCGACGAATGGTATTCCTACCAGGATTACGATCCCACGCTGCGGCTGCTGCTGACGCTCGATCCCGCGTCGATCGGCGAAGCGGACGCCAACCCCAATCCGATCGCTTGGGCGCATGAATTCGAAGGCGGGCGCGTGTTCTACACCGGCCTCGGCCATAGCGAGGACGGCTGGGACGATCCCAATCTGGTCGCGCATCTGACCGGCGGCCTGCGCTGGGCGTTGGGGCGTGAACAGGCTCCGGCGATGGTGATCATCGATGAGGCCAGGACGGTGCGCGACGAACCGCCGCCCCACGGCAATATCGGCATGAGCACCGCCTGGCGCATCTCGGACGGCGTCCCCGCGCGCACCATGGAGTTCCGCCGGCGCTCGCTTCACCCGGGCGCCGCGATCGGCATCCACCCGATCGACCATGACGAGGTCTATTACGTCCTCTCCGGCGAGGGCGAGGTCACCTCTGACGGCAAGACCGCACGCCTGACCAAGGGTATGGCCGCCTATCTCTATACCGGTGCGAAGGTGGGCATCCGCCAGCGCGGCAAGGAGCCGCTAGCGCTGATCATCAGCTATCCGATCCCGGAGAAGTGAGGTTCGGCGGTCATTCGTGGCGCAGCGCATCGATCGGGTTGAGCGCGGCGGCGCGGCGCGCCGGGAAGAAGCCGAACACCACCCCAATCACCGCCGAGACGGCGAAGGCGATGAGGTTGATGCCCGGATAGAACACCCAGTCGACCTGCATCACCGGCGCGATCGCCAGCACCGCGATCTGGGCAATGATCAGCCCGATCAACCCGCCGAGGCACGACAGCGCCACCGCCTCGACCAGGAACTGCATCAGCACTTCGCGCGCTACCGCGCCTATCGATAGACGGATGCCGATCTCGCGCGTGCGCTCTGTCACCGACACCAGCATGATGTTCATGATGCCGATGCCGCCGACCATCAGGCTGATCGCCGCCACCGCGGTGACGATGCCGGTCAGCAACCGGGTGGCCCCGCTCAGCGTGTCGGAAACCTGTTTGGGATCCAGGATGTTGAAATTATCGTCCTCACCCGGCTGGACGTTGCGCCGCTCGCGCAACAAGCCGGTCAGCGAGGCCTTGACCTGATCGGTGTGATAGGCCGCATCGACCCCGACCAGCAGCGCCTTGATATCGGTCGTGCCGAGGAAGCGACGCGCCACGGTCTTGATCGGCATGATGATGTGGTCGTCCTGATCGCCGAACTGCGCCTGCCCCTTGGTGGTGAGCAGACCGATTACCTCGCACGATACGTCGCCGGCGCGGAAGCGCTTGCCGATCGGATCCTCGTCGGCAAACAGGCTGGTCCTGACCGTGCTGCCGATGATGCACACCGCCTTGCCGGCGTCTTCCTCGGCCTGGGTAAAGATGCGGCCTTGCTGAAGCGGCCAGGGCTGGACCACGAAATAGGCGCTCGTCATACCAAAGAGCGTCGTTGACCAGTTCCTGCCATTGTAGATCGCCGTCACGCTGGTCTGCGCCTGCGGAGCGACCGCGGTAACGCCGCCAACCTGCCGCTCGATGGCGATGACGTCTTCGAGCTCGAAATCGGGCGGCCGCGACCCCCCGCCGCCGCGTCCGAAACCCTGGCCAGGGTGAACGTGGAGGATGTTGGTGCCGAGATTGGCGATGCTCTCCTGCACCGCCGCGGTGGTGGCGTTGCCGAGTGTCACCATCGTCACCACCGCGGCCACGCCGATGACGATGCCGAGGATCGTCAGGAACGAGCGCAACAGGTGCCGGCGGATCGAGCGGAAGGCGAGGACAAACGTGGTTCCGAGCATCAATCCGCCTCCGGCCGCTTGCCGCGCTTGTGCCTGGTGTCGATGCTCTCGATCGGCCCGCCCTCGAAGTTGATCGCCCGCCGGCGAATCAGGTGCCCGGCTGGATATAGGGGATGCGCGCGAAAAGCTCACGTTGCCAGCGGCGTGGGTCGCTCTCGACGCGGCTCTCCGCATCGAAGATCATCGTTTGCCGCTCGGGCAGCGTGTAGCGGGGCCAGCCCGCACCGGGATTGCCCTCCCGTGCCAGCGCGACGAACGCCGCCATCATCCGCCGCGACAATGCTCTGGCCGCCGCGCCGGTGCCGGTGATCGATCCCTCCGCGTCGAGCGTGCCGAACACCAGCGGCACATCGTGCCCGTGCGGTGCGCCTCGGATGGGCTCGACCGGCGATGCGAAATCGAGCTGGTACACCCATGCCGGAACGCCCGCCTTCGCCCGCTCTTCGGCCTCGATCACCTGTCCGCGCCAGCTGCGGCCGGCGGTGGTCGCGGCGTAGAACAGGTCGGCGGGAGACATCTGCGGGAACTGCGCGCGATATTCGGCGACGACCCATTCGGGCAGCACGTCGATACGCAGCTCGGGCGCGATGCGCGCGGCGACATTGTCCCAGCCAATGCCCGCCAGCTTGGGCCCGCTCGGATCGATGAAGGCGCGCGTCTCGTCATGCGTATTGCCCAGGATCAGCGGGATGGCGTTGCCCTGCGGGTGGGCATCGGGCCAGAAAGGATGGCGCGTCAGCCATTTCATGTCGAGCACGGGGCCGAAATAGACCCCGCCACCCAGGATCGGGTCCTCCGCGTCCAGCCCTTCGACCAGCCGCTCGACCGGCATCGTCAGCAGATCGCCGGGCGTCGTGCCCAGCCTGGCCAGATAGGCCTGGCTACGCCGCGTCGCATTGAGCGGCCCCGAGGCGGTGACCTGCTGCCCGCTCATCGTCGCCGCCGAATGGAACAGCCCGCGCCCGGCGGGCATCGCCATCAAGGTCGCGATCTTGGCCCCGCCGCCGGATTGGCCGAACACCATCACCCGCGCCGGATCGCCCCCGAACGTGGCGATATTGTCGCGCACCCACTGGAGCGCGAGGATCAGGTCGAGCTGCCCGGCATTGCCGCTGTCGGCGAAGGCCGACGAGAGCCGGGCGAGATAGAGATAGCCCAGCGCGTTCAATCGCTGGTTGACCGTGACGACCACGACATCGCCATCCGCCGCCAGCCGGTGGCCGAACACGCGCGGTTCGATCACCGTCCCGCTCGAATAGGCGCCGCCATGGAAATAGACCATCACCGGCCGCTTCGCCCGGGCATCGGCCCCGGGGGTCCAGACGTTGAGGAACAGGCAGTCCTCGGCCTGGGTCAGTTCGCGCCCGCCCGATTGCGGGCAGGACGGGCCGAACGTGGTGGCGGCAATCGTTTCGCGCGATGGCGCGGGGGGACGCGGCGCCTGGAAACGCGCGCGGCTGGTGTCCTGGCCGTAGCGGATACCGCGGAACACCTGCACGCCGTCCTCGCTGGTCCCGCGCCAGCGCCCGGCTTTCGCGGTGACCAGCGGATCGCGCGCCATCAGTGGGGTTGCGGTCAGCGCGGCGGCCCCTGCCAGCACGGACCGCCGGCCGATCACCGGCGGACGTCCAGCCCGCCCTCGAGAAACGCATCGATATCGGCCTGGCGGAACAGGCTGGCGTCGCCCGGCAGTGAATGCTTGAGGCAGGCGAGCGCGAGACCCGATTGCACGGTCGTCTCCAGATCCTGGCCGGACAGCACGCCGTGGAGGATGCCGGCGGCAAACGCATCGCCGCCACCGATCCTGTCGATGATCCCGGCGACGACGACCTCCTCGGTCTGGAACCCGCGCTCGGGCGTATCGACCCGCGCGGCGATGCGGTGGCGGTCGGCATCGTCGACATGCCGCGCGGTCGAGGCGATCAGCTTGAGATTGGGGAAGGCCGCGAACGCGGCCTCCGCCGCCTCGCGCCGCCGGTCCGCGCCGTCGCCCGAGAATTCGCGGCCAAGCAGCAGCGAGATGTCCTTGTGATTGCCGAACAGCGTGTCGGCCAGCCCGACCAGCCGGGTCAGCACTGCCTTGGGATCGCTGTCCCACGCCTCCCACAGCCGCGCCCGGTAGTTGCCGTCAAACGATACCGCGACGCCCATATCGCGTGCGGTTTCCGCCGCGCGGATCGCGGCCTCAGCGGTTGCCTGGCCGAGCGCGGGGGTGATCCCCGACAGGTGCAGCCGTTCGACCCCCGTCAATAGCGCACGCCAGTCGAACGCGTCGGCAGGCGCTTCGGCGAAGGCCGACGCCGCGCGGTCATAGACGATGTCCGATGCGCGCAGCCCCGCGCCGGGGCTGAGGAAATACAGGCCCATGCGGCCCTCGCGAACCTGGACGTCCGCGCAGTCGACACCTTGCGCGCGCAGGGCCGCCACCGCGCCGCGTCCCAACACATTGTCGGGCACCGCGCTGACCATCGCCGTGGCATGGCCCATACAGGCAAGGCCGATAGCGACATTGGCCTCCGCCCCGCCGACATGGACGTCGAGCCGGCCCGACTGCATCAGCAGCTCGCGCCCCGGCGCGGTCAGGCGCAGCAGCAATTCCCCGAAACAGGCGATCCGCGCAGTCATTCCAGTCCCTTCCGCTCAGCGAGCCAGCCAGCCGCCGTCTACCGCGAGGATGTGCCCCTGCACATAGTCGGAAGCCGGAGAGGCGAGGAACACCGCCGCACCGCCCAGATCGGCCGGGTCTCCCCAGCGCGCGGCCGGGATGCGCTCCATGATCTGGCGGTTGCGCGTCTCGTCCGCCTGCAGGGCGGCGGTATTGTTGGTGGCGATGTAGCCGGGCGCGATCGCGTTGACGTTGATGCCCTTGGCCGCCCATTCATTGGCCAGCAGCTTGGTCAGCCCGCCGATGCCCGATTTGGACGCGGTATAGCTCGGCACGCGGATGCCGCCCTGGAAGGTCAGCATCGATGCGATGTTGATGATCTTGCCGCCGCCGTTTTTCACCATCTGGCGCGCCGCCGCCTGGCACAGGAAGAACACCGATTTCAGGTTGGTGTCGATCACCGCATCCCAATCTTCCTCGCTGAAATCGAGCGCATCGGCGCGGCGGATGATCCCGGCGTTGTTGACCAGGATGTCGATACCGCCAAGCGTGTCCAGCACCTCGTCCACCACCCTGCCCACCGGCGCGATGGTGGAAAGATCGGCTGAGATCATCTCGGCGCGGCGGCCCAGCGCGCGGGCCTGCTCGACGGTTTCGGTGGCGGGGGTGCGGCCGACGGCGGCGATGTCCGCGCCCGCCGACGCGAGCGCCAGCGCGATGCCCTGGCCGATGCCGGTGTTGGCGCCGGTGATCACCGCGACGCGGCCGCTGAGGTCGAAGGGACTGGTCATGCCGCTCACGCCAGCTGGCATATGTCGAGCACGTTCATGTCGGTATAGTCCTGGTTCTCCCCCGCCATCGCCCAGATGAAGGCATAGGCGCGCGTGCCCGATCCCATGTGGATCGACCAGGGGGGCGAGATCACGGCTTCCTCGTTGCTCATGACGATGTGCCGCATCGCCTCGCCCTCGCCCATGTAATGGAAGACCTTGTCGTTGTCGGTCGGCAGCTCGAAGTAGAAATAGATCTCGCTGCGGCGTTCATGGATGTGCGGCGGCATCGTGTTCCACACGCTGCCGGGCTTGAGCACGGTCAGGCCCATCACCAGCTGCGCGCTGTCGCACACGCCGGGGATGACCAGCTGGAAGATCGTCCGCTCGTTCGATTCCTCGAGGCTGCCGCGCTCGAGCGCATTGGCGTCGGCGATGCCCAGCTTGCGGGTCTTGAACGCCTGATGCGCCGGGCATGATGCGATGTAGAACCGCGCGCCGCTGCCGGAGAAGGACACGTCCTTCGCGCCCATCGTGACGTAGAGGCAGTCCTTGTTTCCCAGCGTGAACGCCTCGCCATCGACCGTGACGACGCCCTCGACATCGCCGACATTGACCACCGCCATTTCGCGACGCTCGAGAAAGGGGTGCCCCACCGCCGACGGCGGTTCGCTCTGCGCGGGCAACGCCACCGCGGCACCGCCCACCGCCACGCCGCCGATCACGAAGCGGTCGGCATGGGTGTAATTGAGCACGACCTCACCTTCGCGGAACAGCCCGGAGATCAGATAGCGATCACGCAATTCGTCGTTGGAGACGCACTCCATCATGTCCGGATGCGTGGCGTAATAGGTGCGGTCGAACATTGGGTGCTCCGTCGGTTGGATGTGCGTTTTAGGTCAGGTAACCGGTGTCAGGGAAAATTTCAAATGGCGCTTCACGCCGGGGGTGCAACCGAGGCGCGGCGGATCAGCGTGGAGACGAACAGGGCGTCTTCGGCATCGTCGGCGGCATCGTCCTCATCACGGATCAGCTTGAGCGCGGCGGCACGCGCCATTGTCGCGATCGGCCAACGCACCGTCGTCAACGGCGGCCAGATGTGCGAGGCGATCGGCGTATCGTCGAAGCCGATGATCGACAGGTCTTTCGGCACGTCCAGTCCGCGCTGGCGGGCGACATGCAGTACGCCCGCCGCCATCTCGTCATTGCAGCAGAACACCGCGGTCGGGCGGGGGGCAAGGTCGAGCAGGCGTTCGGCGGCGCGCATGCCCGAATCGAAGGTATAGTCGCCCTGGACGATCATCGTCCGCTGCAGCGTCAGCCCCGCATCCTCGATCGCCCGTTCATACCCTTGCTGGCGTTCGAAAGCGGAACGGAAGCCGTGCGGGCCGGCGACCATGCCGATGCGGCGATGCCCGGCCTCGATCAGATGCTCGACCGCGCCCTGCACCGCTTCGCGATCGTTCGATGCGACGATGTGCGCGGCATCGTCGAAATGCGCCGACCCCATCCGCACGAAGCGGCAGCCGATCTCCTCGCAGAGCGCCGCCAGCGCGTCATTCTCCGAGATCGGCGGCAGCAGCATCACGCCGTAGGGGCGCTGGCGTTCGAGGAACATGCGGACATCGTCGAGCATCGACGTCGAACCACGGTCGACCGGATGGACGATCAGCTCGAATTCGGTGTCGCGCAGCACCTCAAGCAGCCCCTGCTGGACGTTCAACACCATCTGCGCATTGGGGTTGTCGTGGATCAGGCCGATCAGGAAATTGCGCCTGAGCGCCAGCGCGCGCGCCTGCGGATTGGGCACATAGGCGATCTCGGCGATCACCTCTTCGACTCGCCTGCGGGTATCGCCGTTCAGCAACGGCGACTGGTTGATCACGCGGCTGACCGTCTTCTTGGACACGCCGGCCAGGCGGGCGACATCGTTGATCGTAGGCTGCGTCGATTTCTTCATTGCGGCCGGGCATAGCGGGCGGACGCCGTCTAGCCAATCGGCGTCATCCCGATTATAGCTGACACCGGTTACTATGCCGATACCAGCCGCCCTCCAGGTCGATCCCGCAGACAGCGTCGCGACCGCGCTGCGCGATCTCGCGTCCGGCGAAACGGTGTGCGGTATCGAGGTGCGCGAGGATATCGCGCGCGGACACAAGCTGGCCGTGCACGCGCATGCGGCGGGCGATGCGGTGATCAAGCTGGGTTTCCCGATCGGCCACGCGACGCAGCCGATCGTGCCCGGTGCGCACGTCCACAGCCACAATCTGGCGACCGCGCTGGCGGGCGAGGCGGGATATCGCTTCGCGCCGATGGTATCGCGCGCCGCCGCCGTGACCGAGGCCGCGACCTTCGCGGGTTATGTCCGCGCCGACGGCCGGGTGGCAACACGCAACGAAATCTGGGTGCTGCCCACCGTCGGCTGCGTCGCGCGCACCGCGCAGAAGATCGCCGCCGCCGCCGATGTGCAGCATGCCGGGCAGGTCGATGGCGTGCACGCATTCGCCCATCCGTTCGGCTGCTCGCAGTTGGGTGACGATCTCGCGGGGACGCGGACGATCCTGGCGGCATTGGCCAGCCACCCCAATGCGGGCGGCGTGTTGCTGGTGGGGCTGGGATGCGAATCGAACCAGCTCGATGCGCTGCTGGCGGAAATCGATCTCGCGGCCCGGTCGCGGGTGCGAACCTTGCGGGCGCAGGATGCGGGGAATGAGATCGCCGAGGGGCTCGCGCTGGTGGCGCAGCTGGTTGCGGGATGTGCGGGCATGCGGCGCGAGGCCGTGGGGCTCGAGCGGCTGGTGCTGGGCGTCAAATGCGGCGGATCGGACGGGCTGAGCGGGCTGACCGCCAACCCGCTGGTCGGGCGGATGAGCGACCGGGTGACGGCGGTGGGCGGCACCGCGATCCTGACCGAAATCCCCGAGATATTCGGCGCCGAGCAGCTGCTGATGGCGCGCACGGCGGATGAGGACGTGTTTGACCGCACCGTGGCGCTGGTCAACGGATTCAAGCAGTATTTCCTCAATCATGGCGAGCCGGTTTCGGAAAATCCCTCGCCCGGCAACATCGCCGGCGGGATCACCACGCTGGAGGAGAAGAGCCTGGGCGCGGTGCAGAAGGCGGGGCATGCGGTGCTGACCGACGTCGTCGCCTATGGCGGACAAGCGCGGCTGCCGGGTCTCGCGCTGCTGGAGGCGCCGGGCAATGACGCGGTGTCCTCCACTGCGCTCGCCGCTGCGGGGGCGACGCTGATCCTGTTCACCACCGGACGCGGGACGCCGCTGGGCTTTCCCGTGCCGACACTGAAGATCGCATCCAATTCCGCACTCGCCGCGCGCAAGCCCGGCTGGATCGATTTCGACGCGGGCATGGTTCTCGAGACGGGCCAGGATGCGGCGGCCGATGCGCTGATCGAACGGATCATCGCCACCGCCTCCGGCGCGCCGACAGCGGCCGAGAAGAATGACGAGCGAGAGATCGCCATATGGAAGCGCGGCGTTACGCTGTGACGCCGGCTTGCCACTGACACCGGTTTCCCATACGAAGCCAAAAAGTCTGCGTGAGTGAGAGGGGCTTCGATGGATCAAGGGCAGGCGATCGCGCAGGCGTTCGTGACGGCACGACGCGAAGGCCGCGGGCTGGCCGATTATCCCGGCACCGTGCCCGTGACGCTCGATCAGGCCTATGCGATCCAGGACCGCGCCATCGCGCTCGCCACGGACATGGTCGCCGGCTGGAAGGTCGGGCGGATCAATCCGCCGCTGGACGCCGAACTCGGCAGCAATCGTCTCGCCGGGCCGATCTTCGCCGGGCAGGTAAGCCACGCGGATTGCGCGATGCCCGTTTTCGCGGATGGATTCGCCGCCGCGGAAGCCGAATTCCTGCTGCGGATCGGCGCGGCGCCCGATCCCGCCAGGATGCGCTACACCCATGAAGACGCCCTGGCGCTGATCGATGCGGTGCATGTCGGGCTGGAAATCGCCAGCTCGCCCTTTCCCGGGATCAACGATCTCGGCCCGCTCGTCACCATTTCCGATTTCGGCAACAATCATGGGATGGTGATCGGCGCTGCCATTCCCGGCTGGCGCGATCTCGCTTTTGTCGACTGGCCGGTGCGTCTGGAGATCGACGGTGAGGAGGTCGGCGCGGCCACCGCGGCGACGATGCTCGATGGTCCCATCGGCGCGGCGCGTTTTCTGTTTGAAAGCCTGGCCGCTCGTGGCATCGGGCTTGTCGCCGGCCAATGGATTTCCTCAGGGGCGGTAACCGGGGTCCACCCGGTGCGCGTCGGTCAGGCCGTCAGGGCCAGTTTCGGCAACAATATGGAGGTGCGCTGCACGATCGATGCGGCCATGCCCCAGCAGGATGTTTCGGAGGCGAATGATGAGCACCATTCCGACTGACACCATCGGCAAGGCCGCAGCAAAGGCGGGGCATTATCGCTGGGTGATCGTCGGGCTGCTGTTCGCGGCGACCGTCATCAACTATGTCGACCGGCAGATGATCGGCGTGCTCAAGCCTGAGCTGATGCGTGATCTTTCCTGGTCGGAAACCGATTTCGCCTGGGTGATCTTCTGGTTCCAGGTCGCTTACGCCATCGGCTATATCGGCTTTGGCAAGATGGTCGACGTGATCGGCGCGCGCGTCGGCTATGCGGTCGCCTTCGTCATCTGGCAGCTGGCGCATATCGCGCATGGCGGCGCCTATTCGATCACCCAGTTCGCCATGGCGCGCTTTGGTCTCGGCATCGGGGAATCGGGCAACTTCCCCGCGGGCATCAAGGCGGTGACCGAATGGTTTCCGGCCAAGGAACGCGCCTTCGCCATCGGCATCTTCAACGCCGGCGCCAATATCGGCGCGATCATCACCCCGCTGGTCGTGCCGCTGCTGGTCGTCGCCTACGGCTGGCGGATGGCGTTCGTCATCACCGGCGTCGCCGCGTTCGTCTGGCTGATCGCCTGGTGGGCGCTCTATCGCCGCCCGCGCGAGCACAAGAAGGTGACCGAGGCGGAACTGGCCTGGATCGAGCAGGATCCGGCCGATCCTGTCGAATCGATCGGCTGGCTCAAGATCGCCCGCACGCGCGAGACCTGGGGCTATGCGCTGGGCAAGTTCTTCATCGATCCGATCTGGTGGTTCTTCCTGTTCTGGCTGCCGGGCTATCTGTTCGACCGCTACGACCTCAACCTGCTGACCTTCGGCCTGCCGCTGGCGGCGATCTACCTGATTTCGGACGTCGGCAGCGTCGCCGGCGGCTGGATGTCTTCGCGGCTGATGAAGGCGGGGAAATCGGCCAATTTCGCGCGCAAGCTGACGATGCTGATCTGCGCGTTCGCGGTGACGCCGATCTTCTTCGCCCAGTCGATCGACAATATGTGGCTGGCGGTGCTGGTCATCGGCATCGCGACCGCGGCGCACCAGGCGTTCTCCGCCAATCTCTACGCCATGCCGTCGGACCTGTTCCCCCGCGGGGCGGTGGGATCGGTGGTCGGCATCGGCGGCACGGTGGGTGCGATCGGCGGCATGATGATGGCGCTATATGCCGGCGCGGTGCTCGACCGGCTGGGCAGCTATGTGCCGCTGTTCGCGGTGGCGGGCAGCGCCTATTTCCTCGCGCTGCTGGCGGTGCACCTGCTCTCGCCGCGGTTCGAGCCGGTGCGGGTGAACGCCTAAAGGCGAATATCACCTCAAACCCCCGCTCGTCCTGAGCTTGTCGAAGGACCGTTCTTCTTTTCGAATGTCAGAGAAGGACAGGGCTTCGACAAGCTCAGCCCGAACGGAATTGAGAAATCTAGCGCTCGACCACGTCGCGCTTCATCGGCGCCAGCTTGGCGAGGAAGCGGTTCTGCGCGGCGAAGGACACGCCTTCCGCCGTCATCGCCGCCTGCAGCTTTTCGACCAGCCGGTTCATGTCGGCATGTTGGATGCCCAGATCCTTGTGCGCGGTCTTCATGTCGCGGCCGGTGTAGCTGCAGCCGCCGTTCAATATGTAGCAGAACTGTTCGAACAGCGTCCGGCGCAGGCGGACCATGTCCTGGCCTTCGAAAATCTCGCCGATCACCGGATCGTCGATGCTGGTGTCGACCAGCCGGTCGACGATGCGGCGGATGCCGTCCTGGCCGTTGAACGCCTCCAGCATGCCGGTGCCGGCGAACTGGCGCGCGCCGGCGTTCGAATCCTTCATTTCATAAGGATCGACGGGTTCCTCCGCCGCCGGTGCGGGCGCGGCCTGGAGGGCGATGATGGCGAATGTGGTCAGCAGCATCAGATGCTCCGGATCAGAATGAGGCTTGCAGCGAGAAGAACGCGCCGCGCTGTTTGGGCACCGTCGCGATCGATCCCAGATCGACATAGGCGGCGGTCGCGGTCACGTTCCTGGTAATGGCATAGGCGGCGTAGAGATCGAACCAGTCATCCTCACCCGCGACGCCCAGATTATCGGGCTTGGTGCGGTATTCTCCGCCGACGACGAAGCGGCGCGACAGCTGATAGCCGAGCGTGCCTTCGAACTGGACCGAGTAATCGTCGTTCTTGTCGCCACCGAAACCGAGCAGGCCGTTCTGGTTGGCCTTGGTCAGCCGTGCCGTCGCGCCCATCAATATGCTGGTGCTGAGCGACAGCTTCGATGCCGCGACGTAGAAATCGGTGCCGTCGGTTTCCTTCGCGCCGACCGCCTTCGCTACCCAGCCGTCGAGCGTGCGCTTGTGCTGCACACCGACCGCGACCTGCGGCACCCAGGGCGAGCCATAGACCGCATCGCCGAACACGCGGACCTTGGCGCCGAACACGTCCTGACGCAGGACGTAATCCTGGCCGATGCCCAGCGCGGCGCCGATATCGCGGGTATTGAAATTCTGCCGGGCGTAGCTGAGCTCGACCTTGTCGAACAGGCCGATCGCCGCGCCGTGGCTCTGCCAGTCGTAATCGGGCAGCGCGACGACCGAAACATGGACCGATCCGCCGATGCCGTCGTCGGTCTCGTTGCCCGCGATCAGCGCCCAGGTGGAAATGCCACCGCCCGACGATCCCTCGATCGAGGTCACGCCGTTGGTCAGCATCAGCTTGCCGCCCGGCCGTAGATCTTCGGCCGTCGCGGGCGATGCGGCGATGATTACCGCGGCGAATGCCATGATCCTGGTAAAATGCATGATCGCCCCCTTTCGAAGCGCCCAATAATCCATGATGGTTAACGATGCGTTGGCGGCGGCGGCATTTAATCCGCGTTAAGTGATTGCCGCTAAGCGCTGTCCATGATGACGTGGGGATACAGACATGCGGCGCTTGCCGCGCTGCTCGTCGCGGCCGGTTTCGGTTGCGCATCCTGGGCGGCCGCGGATTCGACTTTCGCGATCACGATCAAGGACGCCAACGGCGTTCCGGTGCGCGACGCGGTGGTGACCATCGTTCCGGCGGGCGGCGTCGCCGGCCGGTCCGTGCGCTTCGGCTGGGCCAACCGGATGGTGCAGAAGGACATCGCCTTCAATCCGGGTACGCTGATCGTGCCAATCGGATCGGAGGTCGCCTTCCCCAATGCCGACAAGGTCCGCCACCACGTCTACAGCTTCTCCAAGGCCGCGAAGTTCGATCTCAAGTTGTTCGCGCGCGACGAGACACGCAGCCACCGTTTCGCGGTGGCGGGCAATGTCGCGCTGGGCTGCAACATCCATGATCGGATGAAGGGCTATATCAAGGTCGTCGATACGCCGTTTGCCGCCAAGACCGACGAATATGGCCAGTTGCGCATCGCCGGGCTGCCCGGAGGCCGCGCGACGGTGAAGGTATGGCACCCGCTGCAGCGCGCCGCCGACGGCGAAAGCAGCTACCAGATCGATATCCCCGCGGGCGGCGTCGCCAGCAAGGATCTTTCGATCACGATGCGGCCGCGATGATCCGCCCCTGGCTCCCGCGTTATTCGCTGACCAGCCGGATCACGGTGATCTATGCGCTGCTGTTCGTCATCGCCTTCGCCGCGGTGATCGGCATCGCCTCGATCGGCATCGACACCTATGTCCAGCGCCAGCTGGTCAAGGAAATGGGATCGAGCGCATCGGTGTTCGACCGCATCTGGCGCGAACGCTATGACCAGATGGCGTCGGGCGGCCGCGTCCTCGCCGCCGATTTCGGCTTTCGTTCGGCGGTCGCGATCGATGACGAGGCGACGATCGAATCGGCGCTCGACAGCCTGAAGGCGCGGCTCGACATCCCGGTAGCATTCGTCGTCACCACCGACGGGCGGGTGATCGGCACGCAGAATCCGGTGATCCAGTCGCGCGCCGACACCATCTGGCACGATCTGGACGGCGGCGCGCAAAGTGGCATCATGGCAATGGGCGACGCGATGTTCGGCACCGTCGCCGCGCCGATCGAGGCGCCCGATCTGCTTGGCTGGCTGGTCTTCGCCCAGCCGCTGCGCGGCGCCGATATGGCTGATTTCGCCAAGCTGTCCCCGATCCCCGTCTCCGCCAGCGTGGTTCGCGCCGATGCGCTGCCGACGGTGCTGCGCGAGGGCGCGGATGTCGCCGACCGCGAGGTCAAGGCTGACGAGGGCAGCGAAACCGCGCTCTATCGCGCGACTCCGCTCGCCAGCTTCGGCGGCCAGGGCCATCCGCACCTGCTGCTGCGCTACTCCTTGAGCGACGCGCTCGCCGAGTATCGGCCGATGCTGTGGATCCTCGCCGGCATAGCGCTTGCCGGCCTGCTGTTGACGCTGATCGGCAGCTGGCTGGTCGCCAAGGGCATCGTGCGCCCCATTCGCGCGCTGGAGGCGGCCGCGCAGCGCGTCAGCCTGGGCGACAATGCCAGCGTCACGGTCGAATCGGACGACGAACTCGGCCGGCTGGCCAATACGTTCAACTATATGGTCGAGGCGATCGTCGAGCGCGAGACGCGGATCACCCATATCGCGCTGCACGACACGCTGACCAACCTGCCCAACCGCAAGCTGTTCCGCGAACAGCTGGATCAGGCGCTGCGCCGGCTGGACGCCAAGGGCAAGATCGCGGTGGTCTATCTCGATCTCGATCAGTTCAAATCGATCAACGACACGCTGGGCCATCCGACCGGCGATGCGTTGCTGCGTGCGGTGGCCAAGCGGCTCAACGAAACGCTGGACCGCGCGATCATCGCGCGGCTGGGCGGTGACGAATTCGCCGTGATGGTCGAAGACGTCCGCGGCGATGCCGATTTCAACATGCTCGCGCGGCGCATCACCGGCGTGTTCGATGAGGTGTTCGATGTCGAGGGGCACAAGCTGCGCACCGGTACCAGCATCGGCATCGCCGTGGCGCCCGCCGACGGGATGGATGTCGATCAGCTGATCAAGAACGCCGATCTGGCGCTGTACCGCGCCAAGCAGCAGGGCCGCGGCACCTATCGCTTCTTCGAGCCGGTGATGGACGCGCAGGCGCGCGCGCGCCGCGACATGGAGGCCGATCTGCGCACCGCGATCGCCGAGCAGCAGTTCGTCGTCTATTTCCAGCCGCTGTTCAACCTGGCGCGCAAGGAAATATCGGCGTTCGAAGCGCTGGTCCGCTGGGAACACCCGACGCGCGGGCTGATCCCGCCGCTCGATTTCATCCCGCTTGCCGAGGAAACCGGGCTGATCATCCCGATCGGCGAATGGGTGCTGCGCGAGGCGTGCCGCCAGGCGGTGACCTGGCCCGACGATATCCGCGTCGCGGTCAATGTCTCGCCGGTGCAGTTCCGCAACACCGGGTTGAACACGATCGTGCTGCAGGCGCTGGCGCATGCCGGGCTCGCACCGGGGCGGCTCGAGCTGGAAATCACCGAATCGCTGTTCATCGAGAATGTCGAGGCGACATTGGCCTCGCTCCACGCCTTGCGCGCGATCGGCGTGCGCGTGGCGCTCGACGATTTCGGCACCGGCTATTCCTCGCTCAGCTATCTGCGCGCCTTCCCGTTCGACAAGCTCAAGATCGACCGGTCGTTCATCGTCGATCTGCTGACCAAGGAGGGATCGACCGCGATCATCCGGTCGATCACCGCGCTCGCCGATGCGCTCGGGATGGAGACCACCGCCGAGGGTGTCGAAGAAGTCGAGCAGGTCGATGTGCTGCGCGCACAGGGCTGTTCGAGCATCCAGGGCTATCTGCTGTCGAAACCGGTGCGCGACTGCGAGGTTGGGCCGTTCATCGAGGCGCTGCAATCGCGCGCCGACGCCTTCCGCGCCGCCGCGTAGGGAAGTTCGGTTTCGCGTAGACACGGCCACGGGTCTCGGGTGTTCAATCTCGGCGAAATCGAGCCCGGGTTCGATCAGGCAGCGGCGCGCTCCGCCGGGGCGATCAGCGGATAGAGTTCGTTGTCCTCGCACTGGATGCGCGCTTCGAGCGCGGTAACCAGCACGCGGACGGCCTTGCAGTAACCGGCCCAGTCGCGGGCGATGGCGTCGCCGGTCCATTCGACCATATGCGCCTGGAACTGATCGCGCAGCGCGCCGAGTTCCTTCCGGTAACGCCGCGATATCGCGCCGACGCCCGGGCGTGGATCGCCGTCCAGCCGCGCATAGACATGCGCGTCCTCCATCGCGAGGTGACGCGTCAGCGTGCGGGCCATTTGCCAGCGGCAGCTGCCTAGTCCCCCCGGATCGGCAAGCTCGGCACTGCTGGTCCGGCGCAGGAGATCGCTGGCCAGCGCGGCCAGCTCGCGATGATCGCGGCGGAGTTGGTCGTACATCGAATCGGACCTTCGTCAGAGGGTCCCCACGCGAATCGCTTTCGCATGACACCGGTTAACGAACTACCCGTCGGGATTGTCGGTGATGGTCGGTTCGTCGGGTTCGACCTGCAAATCGATGCCATTGGGGCCTAGATTGAGGTTGAATCCCTCGATTCCGGTGTCGATCGCTATGCTGTCGTTGCCGACGACGAACAGGTTGGCGGGGTCGTCCTCCAGATCGGGCGCCACCTCTCGCACGGGTGCGCGCGCCGGCGCCAGATCGAGCGCCCCAGTCATGAAATCACGCCAGATGCGCGCGGGAATGCCGCCGCCCGCCAGGCCCGGATTGGAGCTGTTGTCGTCATTGCCGACCCATATGCCGACCACCAGATCGCCGGCGAAGCCGATGAACAGCGCGTCGCGATTGTCCTGCGTCGTGCCGGTCTTGCCGTAAGCGGGGACGGGCAGGCGCGCGGCGTTGGCGGTGCCGCGTTCGACCGCGGCGCGCAGCAACGTCTTCATCTCCTCCTGCTCGCCCATCGGCCGGTCGGGGTCGCGCAGCCGCTGCCACATCGATCGTTCCTGCGGCGGCAGCCCGTGCGCGCGCACCGGATATTGCCCGGCGGCGACCGCGGCATAGGCCGAGGTCAGCTCGAGCAAGGTCATCTCCGACGTGCCGAGCGCGATCGTCGCGTCGCTGCCGATCGGCGTGGTGACGCCCAGATCGCGCGCGGCGCGGGCAACGGCTGCGGGACCGACTTCGTTGGTCAGCTGCGCCGCGGCGACGTTGGATGATGCGGAGAAGGCGCGGCGCAGCGTGATCTCGCCGCGATACACCCCGCCGTCGTTCCTGGGCTTCCAGTCGGCGATCGTCGTCGGCTCGTCCATGATGGTGTCTTCGGGCGTCTTGCCCGCGCGCAGCGCCGCCAGATAGACGAACAGCTTGAAGGTCGATCCCGGCTGGCGCTTGGCCTGGGTGGCGCGGTTGAATGGCGACTTCTTGTAATCCTTGCCGCCCAGCATCGCGACGACGGTGCCGTCTGGGCGCATCGCCACCAGCGCGACCTGCGCCTTGGACAGCCCGGCGCGGTTGACCACGCGCACCGCGAGACGCTGGAGACTGCGGTCGAGCGTGGTCTTGACCACGGTGTCGCCGTAGGCCGGCCCCGCCGCCTCGCGCGCCAGCGGCATCACCCAATCGGCGAAATAGGTGCCGGTGGGCAGCTGGTCGGTGCGGTTCACCTTCAGCCGTGCGGGCTGGACGGCGTCGGCCTCCGCCTCGGTCAGGAAGCCCGCGGACGCCATCGCGCCGACGACGATTTCCTGCCGTTCGCGCGCGCCCTTCAGGTTGTTGGTCGGGGCGAGGCGCGAGGGCGCCTTGACCAGCCCCGCCAGCATCGCCGCCTGGGCGACGGTCAGATCCTCCGGCTTGCGGCTGAAATAATGCCGCGCCGCGGCGGTCAAGCCATAGACATTGTCGCCGAAATAGGCGGCGGAGAGGTAGCGCGAGAGGATCTCGTCCTTGGTCAGCCATACCTCCAGCCACACCGCGATCAGCGCCTCGCGCGCCTTGCGCCCGGTGGTGCGGTCGGACGAGAGAAAGGCGAGCTTGGCCAGCTGCTGGGTGATCGTGCTGCCGCCTTCGACCACGCCGCCGGCGCGGGTGTTGTTCCAGGCGGCGCGAATCACCCCGCGCGGATCGATGCCCCAATGGGTGCGGAAGCGGCGGTCCTCGATCGCCATGAACGCCTCGGGCACATGCGCGGGCAGCTTGGCGACATCGACCGGCGCCCCGATGATCGCCCCGTGCCGCGCGATCGGCGTGCCGTCCGACGCGGCGAGCGTGACCGACGGCGGCGCGATCGGCTCGAGCGACTTGCTGAGCGGCGCGGTGATCGCCAGCCACGCGATCGCGATGACCAGCAGCACGATGAAGGCGGCGACCGCGCGCATGAACCAGCGCAGCTTCGACGTGCGCTTCTTCGCGGGCGGACCGAGCGGCGCATCGCCATCCCAGCCGGGCGCGCCGGTCAGGTCGGGCGCGGTACGGCGCAACTCATCGGGAAAGGGATCGACCATGCGCATCGCCAACTGTGTTACTATACTAATACAGCGCGAGCAAGAGCGCGATCGGAATGTGTGGCGATGGCGGCGGCGGATGGCAAGCACGGCGTTTGGCGTCCGCCCTCAGACGGTGATAGGGGCGCGTCGCATGCCCGATCTAGCGTCCCCTGTCCGCGTCGCCGCGCTGTACCGCTTCGCGCCCTTTGCCGACCCTTCGGCGCTGCAGGGTCCGTTGCTGGACGTCTGCCGCGCGCAAGGGGTGAAAGGCACGCTGCTGCTGGCGCCGGAGGGTATCAACGGCACGATCGCAGGAACCGACGCGGCGATCGACCGCGTGCTGGCGCATATCCGCGCGCTGCCCGGCTGCGCCGATCTGGAGGTGAAGGATTCGCGCGCCGCCGCGCCGCCCTTTTACCGGATGAAGGTGCGCATCAAACGCGAGATCGTCACGATGGGCCAGCCCGATATCGATCCGCTGACCGATGCCGGCCATTATGTCGCGCCCGCGGACTGGAACGCGCTGATCGATCAGCCCGACATCATCGTGATCGACACGCGCAACGATTATGAGGTGGCGATCGGCAGCTTCGCCGGCGCCATCGATCCGCGCACCAGGACGTTCAGCGATTTCCCCGCCTGGTTCCGCGCGCACCGCGACGACATGACCGGCAAGCGCGTGGCGATGTTCTGCACCGGCGGCATCCGCTGCGAAAAGGCGACCGCGTTCCTCAAGGCCGAGGGGCTGGATGAGGTCTATCATCTCGAAGGCGGCATCCTGAAATATCTCGAAACAATACCCGCCGATCAAAGCCGGTGGGAAGGCGAATGCTTCGTGTTCGATCAGCGCGTGGCGGTAACGCACGGGCTGCAGCCCGGCAGCCATGACCTGTGCCACGCCTGCCGCATGCCGGTGAGCACGGCCGACCGGGCCTCACCGCATTACGTCGCCGGCGTCAGCTGCCCCGCCTGTCACGCCGAGCGCGACGATACGCAGCGCGCGGGCTATGCCGAGCGCGAACGCCAGACCCGCCTGGCCGCGGCGCGAGGCGAAGCGCATGTCGGCGCGGTGCTGCCGCCGCGGGGTTAGCGCTTGTTCTGACAACATCGAAAAGCCGCCCTCATTCCCGCGAACTCGAGGTCACCTAATGATGGGCTTTTTGGGCCGATAACTGACTGGCGGATATTAGCTGGAGATTCGCGAAAGCTGCCGTCGCAGCATCAACAGCTAACTCTTAACCAACGCGTCCTAGGTTCGAACCCTAGTTCGCCCACCACCTTATCCAAGTTAAAACAAGAGCTTACCGTGTGATTCGGACGAGGCGGCGTCGGTGCTTACGGGTGGTCCATAAGACGGTCATAAGAGCGAGCCCGCCGTAAACTTGCGGCGAACCGCCGTTTCACACATACTCTTGATGAGGGGGGCCTCTCCAAGATTGCTCGGCTTGGGCGGCGCTCGTGTGGTGAGCGGAGGTATGTCAGTGCAGAGCAAGCTTCATATCGATTTGTTCCAAGGTCTCGTAGAGGTCGAGGGGGACACAGACCTTGTTCGGGAGGTGTATCGTGGACTGAAGGACCGTTTGCTCAGCCACACACCCGCACAGAGCAGACCGCCCGCAGACTCTCCGGATGAACCGCCGTCAACTGAGACCAACGGCGAGGCCAAGGCAAAGTCGAAGCGTCGCTCATTGCCTCGCAAAAAAGCGGACAGCGATAGCGGTTCATCGGGAATCAGCGCGGATGCTCCGAGGCTGGATAAGAACCTCGACACGTCAAAGCTTGGTCCATTCTACGGCCGATTCAAACCGAAGAATGCCGGCGAGAAAATTCTCATCTTCCTTAAGTATATCACTGAGGAACTGGGGCAGGACCAGCCGAACACCGACCAAGTGTTTACGTGCTTCAAAAAATCCGGTGAAAGAATCCCGACGGCATTCAAGCAGGCCTTCCACGACACGAGCAGTAGGCACGGTTATATTGACTTCAATTCGACGACTGACGTTTCTATCACGATTGCCGGCGATAATCATTTCAACGATATGCTGAAGGCCGCTAAGTGACCACGGCGGTCAACCGTTTCTACAACTCGATCGAGAACGCACCGAACCAGAGCCAGAGCGCTCTGGTTGAACTTTTCGTCTACTTCCTCACAGTCGAGACCAGCCGGGAAGGCGCGACCCCGAAGCAGGTAGCTGAGTGCTTCTCCGCGTGTGATCTGGTCGTACCCGGCAATGTCCCAGCCCGCCTATCGGAGGGTCTCAAAGGCAAGCCACCCAGGTATATCAAAGCGAATGGCGGCTATAAGCTTCAGAGGCATATGCGGGAGGCGCTGTCGCGCAAGCTCGGCGCAGAGAAGGTCACCGCTCAAACGAGTGCCACGCTCCGCGGTCTCGAACACAAGCTGCCTGAGGGAGGGGACAAGGACTTCCTGAAGGAAGCAATCGACTGCTTTGAGGCAGGTGCGAACCGCGCGACCATTGTGATGGTGTGGATTTTGGCGATGGACCATCTTTTCGCGCACATCCTGAAGCACAAGCTTGCCGAGTTTAACGCCGCGTTGGCGCTGAACACCGACAAGAGCGTGAAGGTGAAGCTCATCACCCAGCGGGACGACTTCACCGAGATGAAGGAGTCCAAGTTCATCGAACTCTGCCGGGTTGCGAAGATCATCAGCAACGACGTGCGGAAGATTCTTGACCAGAAGCTTGAGACCCGCAATTCCAGTGCGCACCCCTCCGGCGTCACGGTTGGCAGAACTAAAGTCATCGACGTCGTTGAAGATCTGATTGAGAACGTCGTGCTGAAGTACCCGGCCTGATGGCACAGTCTGCCTCAGGCGGACGGCCGCTTTCAGGTTCAACGAGTCGCATCCCATATGGCGGCAATTAGGGCGCAAATCCGCCGATTCTCGATCGCCAAGTGGTTCAGATTTCGACTCTGGCAAGTTGTAATATAGGCATGTCCCGAGAAAGCGGGGGGCTTCAGCGCCCCGACAACCGCGCCTTCGCCGCACGGGCGAGGCCGCCGATCGTGCGCGGGTTCCACAGTTCGAGCCGTTTCAGCATGCGGCGCTGGTCCATCCAGTCCGCCTTGTACGCATCGTCGCCGGTGCCGTAATCGATGATCGCGGGGCGATCGCGGTCGATGACGTGCGCGAACATCGCATGGCTCAGGATCGATCCGGGCGACAGCGCCCTGGCGTCCTCGCGGTAGGCGAGCTTGTGGATCGTCGCGGTATCGCCATCGATGGTCCATAGCTGGGTGGCGACGGGACGGCCGTCATGGCTGGCGATGCCCAGGCGGAGATTGCCGGCCGATTGCGCCATCGCGCGCAGTAATGCGGGGCTGCCTTCGCCCGGTTTCCAGCTGGCGGCGTAGATCGCCTCGTAATCGGCCCAGGCCGCCGGATCGAAACGCGTGTGGATGGCGATGTCGATCGAGGCCGCCTTGGCCTTGCGCTTCACCGTGTTGCGCAAACGCGACGGGCGGCTGGCCCAATAATCCGCGAAGGACAGCCTGGCGGTGTGGGCGATCCAGTTGGCGGTCGCCTCGCTCTCGCGCGCCCACCAGCCGGCGGCGCGGAAGGCGTTGGCGGTCAGCGCGGCGTCGGCGGGGTCCATCGGGGCGAGGGTGATATGCGCGAAGCGGGGCTTCAGCGCCTGCGCGGCGGCGATCAGCAGTTCCGCCCGCGGTTCGCCGCAAAAGACCGGGCCCACCCGCAGCGAATACCAGCTGGCATAGGCCTCGCCGTCCCCGGTCAGCAGCAGCCATGCCGCATCAGCCCCGTCGCGGGCGCGAACCGCCACGATCGGCGTGCCGCCCAGCACATGATCGCGCGTCATGCGGAACCACCCCGGCCGGTGATAGGGCGATGGATGCGCATCGAGCGCCGCGTCCAGCGCGCCGAGATGATCGAACGTCGCGACCTCCACGGGCCGAGATGCGGCGCGCGTCGCCATCAGCGGCCCAGCACGCGCCCGGCCTTCGCCAGCGCGCGATAGGCGACTGACTTGGCGTGGTTCTGGTGCGGAAAGCGGCGCGGCATGGCGGGATCGAGCCCGGCCTTGCGCAGCACCGCGTTCAGGCCGTGCGCCTGTTCCTCGCGGTAGCTCCATTCGGAGCGCCAGGTGACCGACAGCGAGATCGACGGCTCCGGCCCGTTGCGCACGAAATGCGGCGCCTTGACCGGCACATAGATGCCCTCGCCCGGCCCGATCGCGATCGGATTGCCCTTGGCGAGAAAGGACTCGTCAAACGGCAGGTTGCGGTGGCCGCCGGCGTGGAAGCGTTCATGCTCGCGCGCGGCGACGATGCTCTCGTCGCTGGCCGGGAATACCGTCATCGTCTTGCCGCCGCGGACCTGCATCAGGATATTGTGCTCGGGATCGAAGTGGAACGGCGTGACCGCGCCCGGCGAGGAGACGAAGATGAACGCCTCCAGCTTGATCATCTCGCCCGTGGCGGCCTCCACGATCGGCCGCAGTTCGCCCAGGATATCGTGGAGCAGCGCGCGGTAGGCGGCGTCCCGCTCGACGAATTTGAGCACCATCCAGGAGCTGTTGGCCTCGATCGACCGCAGCGTTTCGGCGGTGGACAGGCCGTTGTCGGAAAGGTTGGCGGGATCGATGCCGATCGGGATATCGGCCAGGTTGCGCTCGACATCGACCGGGCGCATCCGGCCGGCGAGCGCGATCAGCGCCTCCAGCTGCAGCATCGGATGGCCGGGCAGCGTGTGCGTCAGCCGCCCGGCGACTTCCGGATACAGGGCGGCGAAGATTTCGCGCGACCGGGCGGGGAAGAACTCAGGCATTCGCGGTCTCCGGCCTCGATCGCAGCGCCCGGACGGCGCCGGCGGCGGTTTCCGCCGCGCGGGCGAGCGCGTAGGTGGCGGCGCCGCGGGCGCCCGCCAGTGGCAGCGTGACGCGGACGATCGCGCGGCGTTCGGCCCAGATCGAATCGATCATGCTGTGGTTCTCCACCGCGCAGCTATCGACCCAGTCGAGCGAGGGATGATCGAGCAGCGCGAGATTTTCGATCTGGAGGAGGACGCCGGGCGAGAAGCGGGCATAATCCTCGTCGAAGGTGGTCTTGAAGGCGAAGCCGCCGGGGGGTGCGAGAAAATTGACCAGCATCGCGATCGGCCGGCCGTCCAGGTCCATCCGCAGCATGTCGAGCTTGCCCGCGGCCTCCGCTCCGGCGAGCGCGGCATGGAAGAAGGCGCGGGTGGCGGGATCGGCGGCGAGCGCGGAGCCCGCCTGGCCCTTCCAGCCCCTGGCCTCCAGCGCGAGATAGGCGTCCGCCCAGGCGGCGCGATCATGGGATGCGGCGAAGCGGCGGGTGGTGAGGGCGCCCATCTCCGCCAGGCGCGCGGCGAGGCGTTTCAGCTCCTTGCGTTTCTTCTTGCGGACATGCGTTTCGTAATAGGCTTCCGGCGACAGATCGCCGGCGAGCGCGGCGCGTTCGATGCGGTGGACGGTCGGACATGGCCGACCCATCGACTTCGCCGCCGCGATCAGCGCGCGGTGCGCGGGGCCGTGTTCGGCAAGGCCGGTGAAATGGATCAGGCCCCTTGCCCAATCGCTCCGGTCGAGCGCTTCGAACATCGCGGACCATGCGGCGATTTCGTAGCTGGCGCGCAGCAGCGGGGTGCCGAGGAAGCTGTGATAATGCAGCCAGGTTTCGACATGGCCAAGCGGCAGCCGGCCATATCGGGGATCGATGCAGAGCGGAATCGCCCCGATCAGCTGGCCGTCCTGATGGGCGGTCAGGAGGTGCACGCCGGCGGATTGCGGCAATGCGCGCGCGGCATCGAGGAACCAGGGTTCGGCGAAGACATTGGGCTCTGCGGCATGCGCGGCGAGATCGTCCCAGGCGGCGTCGAACAGCGTCTCCGCCAGCGGACGCAGCCGTGCGACGGGCGCATGCGTCCCGCGCCCGGTCGCCATCGTTTCCGCCGCGCTTGCCACGCACCGCTGATAGACCGCGCGCGGTTAAGAAATGCTCGACATGGCTGGCGTTTGGCCTGAGGAATTTGCGCGGATAGTTGCGGAAGGGCCGGAGCCAGATGGATGCACCAAGCGATGAGGTGAGCGCCGAAGCCGCCGCGCACGACCTGCTCGAGCGATGCTACCGCGCGCCGCCGGCCGATATCTTCGGTGCCGATGACGATGCGGTGGCGTTGGAGACCGCCAAGCTGGGGGCGGACCTGCTGGTCGGCGCGCGGCTGGCGACCTTCGCCGATGAAGGCCGCACCCAGGTGATGCCGACGCCCGCGGGACGATATTGGGCGCTGCACGGCGGGTATCTCGGCTATCTCAAGGAGGAGCCGGCGGGGCGCGGCGGGGGCGGGGCGCGCGGGCGCAACCCCGAGCTGGAGGAGATGCGCATGGCGCTGATGAAGCGGCGGCTGGATACATTCTGGTTCAGCTTCGGGCTGTCGCTCGCCGGGTTCGTCTTCTCGCTGGTGTCGCTGGCGGTGGCGTTGTTCTATGGCGATAAACTGCTGCGGTAGGAGGCGGGGATGCGGATCGGGATCGTGAAATGCCATGGATCGGGGAATGATTTCCCGATGGTCGATGGGCGCGTGGTGACGATGACCGACGATTACTGGGCGGGGGTGGCGGTGGCGCTGGCCGATCGCGCCGGACCGGTCGGCGGCGACGGGCTGCTGGTGCTCACCCCCGGCGACGGCGCGCATGATTTCGGGATGCGGATGTGGAATCCCGATGGCTCGGAGAGCGAGACCTGCCTCAACGGGCTGCGCTGCATCGCGCGGTGGGGGATGGAGAGCCACGCCTTCCTGACCGCCACTGTGAAGCTGAAGACGTCGAGCGCGAAGGTGGCGCGGGTCGACGATCTGGCGCCGGGCGTCGCGACCATCCGCGAGGAGGTGGGGCCGGCCGATCTGCAGCTGAGCTTCTGGCCGATGAATATCGGGCAGGACGAGCTGGTCGAGGCGGCGACCGACAAGCTGCCATCCCCGCGCGCCTTCACCGCGGTCGCCATGCCCAACCCGCATCTGGTGAGCTTCGTCGATCAAATCGACGATGCCGAGCTGGAGGCGCTAGGGCGGTTCTGCGAGGGGCGGCCGCGGGTGCTGCCCAACCGCGCCAATGTGAGCTTCGTCGAGATGCGCGGGCCGCACGCGCTGTTCGTGCGGACCTTCGAGCGGGGGGTGGGGCTGACCAATGCGTGCGGCAGCGCGATGGCGGCGGCGACCTATGCGGCGTGCCTGACCGGGCGGATCGACTATGATGCGCCGGTGACCGTGTTCAACGCCGGCGGGCGCGTGCGGGTGACCGCCGATGGCGGCGGGATGGTGGTGGTCGAGGGCAATGCGACCTTCGAATGGCGCGGGACGATCGAGGTCAATCCGGCGCAGGAAACGGCGTCCGACCTGGAGATCGACGAGCGGTTCGATGACGAGGTGGCGGCGTGGGACGCGGTGGTGGCGGGCATGGATGTGCCGGAGCGGACCGCCGCGGCCGCACCGGTAGCCGAAGAGGCGGCCGAGCGGAGCGCGCCGACGGCCTCGCCGGCGCCGCGCGAGGGCGGCAAGATTTCGTGGGGCGGCTTTTCGGCGGTGACGCCGGGTTCGATCGGGAAGGAATGACGATCATGCGGCTGGTGTTTGCGGTGCTGTTGACGATGGGTGTGCCGGCGATGGCGCAGGAGACGGTATCGCAACCCGCACCGCCCGCGCCTGCTGCCGTACAGCCCAAGCCGGCGACGGTGCGGGTGGCGCTGACGACCGAGCTGGGGCCGGTCGTGCTGGAGCTGGAAAAGGAGCGCGCGCCGATCACCACCGGGAATTTCCTGCGCTACGTGCGCGACAAGCGGTTCGACGGGATCGGCTTCTACCGCGCGGTGACCGTCGCGCCGGGGTTCGGGCTGGTGCAGGCTGGCATCCGCGACGGGCGCAAGACCTATCCCAACATCCCCCACGAACCGACCACCAAGACCGGGCTGACCCACGGCGACGGCACGATCAGCATGGCGCGCGCTGCGCCGGGGAGCGCGGTGGCCGACTGGTTCATCATGATCGGCGCGAGCCCGGCGATGGACGCCAATCCGGCCGCGCCCGGCGACAATCTGGGCTTCGCCGCGTTCGGCCGCGTGGTCGAGGGGATGGAGATCGTCCGCCGGATCCAGGCCGCGCCGACCGACCCCAACCAGGGGGAGGGCGTGATGAAGGGTCAGATGATCGCCAAACCGGTGAAGATCTTGACCGCGCGGGTGGTGGAACAGGCGGCACCTTGAGGCGCCTCGACCGTTGATCCCGCGACAGGGCAAGACGGGAAACTGATATGCTGACCATAGAGGAGATCGGCCCGCGCGCGCTGGCGGTGACGGCCGAAGGCGAGACGGACAAGACCGATGTGACGCGCGCGCTGGCGGCGGCGAAGGATCTGCGCGAACGCGCGGGCGGCGATATCGACATGCTGGCGGACGTGCGCGACACGGCGCGGGTGTCGCTCTCCGCGATCGGCGCGGAGCTGGCCAACCTGCCCGAGGTCATTTCACTGGCCCGGGGCCTGCGCCGGGTGGCAGTGGTGGCGGATGAGGGATGGATGAAGACCGCCGCCAAGATCGAAGCGAAGCTGCTGTGGAGCATCGACTACCGCGTGTTCGACCGCGATGAGGCAGACGAGGCGCGGGCCTGGGTGGTGGGTGAGGATGGGGCCGTTTAAGCGGCGATGGCCGCGATTGGTGGTTAGGTGCCGTTCACACGATACGAGGCTTAAGTCCTGACATAAGGCCCAGTGCTTCTTCTCGGTCATGTCGAAGCAGGGCATCCGTGTTGGCCATCCGACATTGGTTGCCGTCCGTGGCGTGTACGTCAATGTCCGCAATTGGATCGGTAGCGGTCATCCGCTCGTCCCGGCCGCGAATGCCTGAGATGGATGGTAAGGAGACGGTCCGGTTCGTGCCGGATATCACCCTGACCGAAGCGCCTCGGAAAAAATTGCTGAACCGGTTTGCCATTCGGCGATTCCCCTGTGTCAGCTCCTGTCGATTCGCAGCAGCCCGGCATATTCGCCGAATGCGGGATAAGGCTCCCAGTTGCCCGAGACATCCACCTTGTCGTCCGCCACGCTTTCGGTATCGGGTTCCGCCTTTGAGGCGGTTCTCTCTCGAATGATCATCTCGCCGGAGGGCGTGAAGAGATAAATCTCTTCCTTAGCGATATCACGCGTTTCGCCGTCGAATTCGACATGGCTCGCCAGTTCCAGAAACATCCGGCCAGGCATGCGTTCCATGAACTCATAGCGCAGATATTCGCGGACCAAGGCGTCGTAGAAGCTGACGAAGATCAGATCGTCTCGCGACCAAACCGCCGCATGGGGTTGGCGGGCGCGCAGCACCAGCGCGACATGCTCCTCTCGCATGCCGTACAGCTTGCGCGCCTCTTCCACCGAAATTTCGTGAGAAGGGGGATCGTTCCCGTGCAGCACCGGATTACCGCCCAAGCGCAGGAAATAGCGAATCTCGACCTTGGCCCGGCGCCAGGGCAGCGGCAGCTTCATGCCTTCAGCCGATTGCGGCGGGCAGTCTCGCCCATCTTACCGATCGTCGTGATCATGCCGCCGCCGCCGTTATTCGGGCGCGATGTGCCAGGGCGCGCCGGGCGCGGTGCGGCGCGCGCCGTGGCCTACGGCCATGTCCGCGACCTCCGCCACGCTGGGATCGAGCGCGAGGATCGTGTCCAGCGCGACGAGCTGCATCCGCTCCATCGCGTAATCGCCGTTGCCGCAGTGGAACTGCCATGCCCCGCCACTGGCGCTTTCCTCGTCGGGATCGTGCGAGACGTACAGGATCGGCTCTCCCTGCCCGGTGACGTAGGAAGAGGTGATGACGGGCTCGTCCGGACCGATCGGGAATGCCGGCATCAGGATCAGTTCGTCAGGAAGCGCCAGACGCCGTCGCGGGCGGCGGCGCGCGGGACGGTGGCGGCGCTGCTGTCGTCGCGGTTGGGGATGACGTGGAAATCGTCGCCCTGCGCGAAGACGACTTCGATCACCTCCTCGCGCACGTTGAGGATTTCGATGAAGCCATCCGGCACGCCGGCCAGATTGTCGATCTCGCGCGCGGCGAGATCGAACTTGGCCAGGACATAATCGTCGCCGGTGCCGCCGCCGGTGCGCGGATTGTCGAACCGCAGCGAGATCTTCGGATATATCTCGCGCTCCCACAGCCGGGTGGGGACGACCTCGCGGCGGAGGATGAAGAATTCCTGGGGCGTCTCCGTGCCCGAAAACTCATTGTCATAAGCCGGCACGCACAGCACGAGGTTGGCGCGCGCCGCATCGAGCCGGCCCTTCAGCTCGGCATGATAATCGACCGGCGCGAGCACCAGCGCGGTAAAGCCGTAGCGGTTTTGTGCCAGCGGAACCTTGACCAGCTGCTCTTTCGGGACCGCCGCGGCACGCGCCTGGGCGAGCACCGCCACGGCGAAGCCGTCATCGGCATTGCCTTCGGAGACGACCAGCAGATCGGCCGCGGAGGCAGGGGTGGCGAAGGCGAAATAATAATAGATCGTCGCGCGCGGCAGCTCATCCTCGGCGCGGACCACGCCGCCGTCCAGCGTGACGACGTTGGCGAAATTGGCTTCGATGTCGGACCGGTCTAGCATCGGGGTACTCCAGAGATCATTTGCCGTAGTCGGGTCCGGTATCCTGGCGGTAGCGCACGCCCGAGGCCGACATCCTGCCGCCGTCCGCGCTGTTGGCCGATCCGGTGCGGATGCTCATATTGTCGGTGTTGTTATAGAAGTCGTTTCGCGTCGCGCGACTGGAATTATAACCCGTCTCGTTCCAATGCTCCACAACCGGCTTGTTGTGCTCGATCGTCAGGTTGGGATTATCGCGCGCGACGATCTCACCATCCTGGGTAAGCACCTTGCCCTTGTTCGGGCCGCTCTGGATGGTGTTCGCATCGAGGACCTTGTCGCGCACGCCCGCGCGATAGCCACTGGGATATTCGGACGAACGGTTGAGCCGCGAGCCGCCGGTACCGCTCGAGGTGAAGCGGCCATCGGGTCCGCGCTGCGGCCCGGTGGCGGGATTGCGCGGGGTGATGCGGACATTGCCGAAATTGGAGCCGAGCCCGTTTGTGGTGATGGCGTAGCGGCTGTTGAACGCGCTGCCGCCCTTGAACCCCGCGCCACCGCCAAGCATGCCGCCGGCAAAGCCGCCGAGCACGCCGCCGATCGCCTGGCCGGTGGCGCCGAAGCCCATTTGCTGCGCCGCCCACTGGCCGCCCATGCCGCCCAAATGGCCGCCGAGCAGGCCGCCGCCGAACGATCCGAGCGCAACCACCCCGCCATAAGCCGCGGCGATGCCCCCGGTGGCGATCAGGCCGCCGCCGAACGCCATCGCCAGCATGGTGTTGCTGAGCCAGGTCGGTACCTCGGGCTCCATCGGCAGCACCTGCACGCTGGCGCCGCCGATCAGGACGTCGGGCGACCCCGAGATGATCGTGGCCGAGCACGTCATCTTCTCGTCCTTGCGCGCGGCGGGCATGGCGTTGATCAGCACCGTCTCCGCGCCCGTCGCCACCTGCTGCGGCACGCCCGATTCCTTGGCGCAGGGGCCGAGGCCGATGACCGTCGCCGCCTGTGGCAGCTTGTTGGTCATGACGTTGGGCGATCCGGTGGCGATCGCGCCGGTCGGCGGGCCCATCACGGTTCCCCCGATCGCCTGGCCGGCCAGCCCGCCGGCGCCCGCGACGCCGATCGCCGCGCCCACCGCGATCGCGCCGACACCGCCCGTCGCGACGATGAACACGCCCGCCGCGAGGCCGATGGCGAGCCCGGTCAGCAGCCCGCCAAGGGCGGAACTGTGCGCGAACTGGTCCGTCACCCGGGTGGCGGGCAGACCGCTCATTGCGGAAGCGACAGGCTCTGGAGCATCTGGCGGAAGATGGGGCCGTGATCGTCGAACTCGTCGCGGCCGCAGGTGGCGGTGGCGACCATCAGCGCGCCCTCCCCCAGATCGGCGAAGGTGACCCACTGCGCGACCGCGCCCTGCGGCGCCTGCCAGTCGATCATGATCTCGGCCACGGGATGATGATCGTCGACGTTGCGCCAGCGTTCCTGAAACCGCGCCATGCGTTCGCGCATCTCGACCACCTGCCTGTCGAGCAGCGCGTGCATCCGGTGGGGCAGCGCATCGGGCAGGCCGGGGGGCAGGACATCGCGCGTGACGACCATATTGGCGGTGATGCCGGACCGGGCCGGGCCGGGCGCGCTGAGGATCAGCATGGATTTATCGACCCAGCCCGGCGGACTGGCCATCGTCATATTCTGCATGCGACCCCGGTTGCTGCTTTCGGGTGATTATCCTGCGCGATTATAGCGAGCCGGGCGGCGGTGGAAAGAAGAATGGGCGTCCGCAAAGATACTTAACGCCGCGGCGTGCCCGATTCGCGCCGCGCGGTGTCGCGCGCCGCGTGCGTTTCGGCATCTTTCCCGCGGGGCGCGGGCCACTCGGCTGACCAGAGGCTCGTTTCGTCGGGCTATTGGTGAATGCGGCCTGCACAAACGGGGTTAACGCGTTGAAACCATGGAACGCGGGATGATAGGCACCCGTTGTTCGGCCAAGTGATCCGTGGTGGGGAATCCCATGTTCGATAATGATGCTGGCGGCGATCGGCCGCTGTTGTTCGATGACTTCGATCTGGCGCAGGTGCTGGACTATCCGCGCGCGGTGCTGGTTCCCTCGGCGCCGGGCGGGCTGGCGCGTCTGATGCGCGTGGTGAAGGCCGTGCGCGAGGACTAGGGGACTTTCAGGCATGAACTCCCTTTCCGTCGTCGTCCCCCAAGGCGTGCCAACCGGCTGAGCTGTGACACGGATGGGCTATCACCCTAGCCCTCACCCTCGGCGCTGCGCGCCTTTCCCTCTCCCGAAAATCGGAGAGGGAGGATTTTGCCTATTTGGTTAAATTTACTTGACAGCGACACGCTGTTGTGGCACATATCAGGAACGTTGAGAAAGTGTGAGTCGCTCCTGAGGGAGCGGGGAGCGGGCTGGAGCAGATGCTTCGGCCCGTTTGCGTTTGGGGGGCTTATGGCCACGAGAAGCAAGTCGCAAGTCAAGGCGAAGGTGCCGAGCATCGCCGTGCGCAAGGCGTGTTTTCTGGAGGTGCTGCGCGCCACCGCCAATGTCAGCCGCGCCGCGCGCGAGGCGGGATTGTCGAGTTCGACGGTGTACGAGCACCGGGCGCGGCATCCCGCATTCGCCGCCGCCTGGGACGCGGCGGTGGCCGAGGCGCTGGACGAGCTGGAATCGGCGCTGATCGACCGGGCACGCGACGGGGTGGAGAAGCCGGTCTTCTATCGCGGCGAGCAGGTGGGCGCGGTACGCACCTATTCGGATGCATTGGGCATGTTCCTGCTGCGGGCCAAGCGGCCCGAAATCTATGCCCGGCTGGCCAACGACGCGCCCGCGCTGCTGCCCGAGGCGATGAGCCAGGACGAGGCGCGCGCCGAGGTCGAGCGGCGGCTGGACCGGCTGGCGGAGGACGGGAGTGGCGCCGCATGAGCGGATCGCGGGCGTGGGTAACCGCCAACGCGCCCGACCGCGCCGAGCTGTTGCGCGCGGTGGCCGATTGGCGCGGGTTGTTGACCGACTGGCCGTTCTGGGCGGATCCGCGTCAGCTGCCGCCCGAAGGCGACTGGCTGGTATGGCTGATGATGGCGGGTCGCGGCTTCGGCAAGACGCGGACCGGGGCGGAATGGGTGCGCGGCGTGGCCGAGGCCGACGGCGCGGCGCGGATCGCGCTGGTCGGCGCGACGCGCGACGAGGTGCGCAACGTGATGATCGAGGGGCCGAGCGGGGTACTGGCGGTGTCGCCTGTCGCGACGCGGCCGCGCTGGGAGCCGACGCGGGGGCGATTGCTATGGCGCAGCGGCGCCCAGGCGATGGTGTTTTCGGGGGAAACGCCGGACAGCCTGCGCGGGCCGCAGCACAGCCATGCATGGTGCGACGAGATCGCCAAATGGGCCTATCCCAGGGCGACATGGGACAATCTGCGGCTGGGGCTGCGGATGGGCGATGTGCCGCGCGCGCTGGTGACGACGACGCCGCGGCCGATCGCGCTGCTGGATGTGCTCGCCAAGGCCAGGGGCACGGTGCTGGTGAGGGGGCGTACGCGCGACAACCGGCATCTGCCGGAGGCATTTCTGGCGGCGATGGACCATGTCTATGGCGGCACCCGGCTGGGGCGGCAGGAGCTGGAAGGCGAGCTGATCGGCGAGGCCGAGGGCGCGCTGTGGACGCGGGACATGCTGGAGGGATGCCGGGTGCCGCCAGCCGATGGCGGGTGGTCGCGGGTGGTGATCGGCGTCGATCCGCCGGCGGGTTCATTGCGCGGGGTGGGCGATGCGTGCGGGATCGTGGTGGTGGCGCGCGACGGCAAGGGGGTGGCGCATGTCATCGCCGACGAAAGCGTCGCTTGTCGGTCGCCCGAAGCCTGGGCGCGTGCGGTGGCGCGCGCGGCGGTGGTGCATGCCGCCGACCGGGTGGTGGCCGAGGCGAATAATGGCGGGCTGATGGTGGAAAGCGTGCTGCGCGCGGCGGATTATGCGCTGCCGCTGACGCTGGTGCATGCCAGCCACGGCAAGAGCGTACGGGCGGAGCCGGTGGCGGCCTTGTACGAGGCCGGACGGGTGCGGCACCTTGGCGCGTTCCCCGAGCTGGAGGACGAGCTGTGCGGGCTGATCGCCGGCGGCGGGTATCAGGGGCCGGGACGGTCGCCGGACCGCGCGGATGCGCTGGTATGGGCGCTCACCGAGCTGATGCTGGGCAAGCGGCGCGGTGCGGCGGCGGTGCGCGGGCTTTGGGAGTGAGCGCCTAAGTCATTGAAAATCGAATCAGAGTTATCTCCTAGAATCAGTAACTTGACTATGTTCGATAAATGTTCATAATCTGAGGCGGAATATGAGATTGCCATGCAATTCGACCGAAACAAGCTGAAGGCGATTATCCTGTATACATGCGGGAGGTGTCCGCCTGAACAGCTTGGTGCAGTCAAGCTCCACAAGGTTTTGTATTTCCTCGATATGATTTCCTATGCCCTTTCCGGTCACCCGGTGACGGGGGCTGTGTACAAGAAGCGTCCATTCGGACCCACCTGTGTGCCGCTGCTGCCTGCCTTGGCAGAAATGCAGCGTGATGGTCAGCTGGACATCTCGCATTCGGAATATTTCGGATACTCCAAGACGCAATATGCTGCGCTACAAGCGCCTGATCTGGAACAATTATCCGAAATGGATCTGGCGCGCCTTAATGAAGTGATCGACTTCGTTTGCTACGCGAATACGGCGCGCACGATCAGCGAATTCAGTCATCAGGCGCCTTGGGAAATGGCCGAACTCGGTGACGTGATCGGCTACGATACGGCATTGCTGCTGTTTCCTTCACAGGCCTCTGCCGAGGCACTGGATTTGGTTGAAGCGGGGGAGCGGGCGTTTGCGAAGGCGGGATCGGCGCGAGATACCGTGGGTCGTTCGACATACGGAGATTTTCGAGGCCGCGTTCTTTCGCATTTTGGCACCGCATGAGCATCTCGCCGCGATCGAAGTTCTAGACGCGTTCGAAAAGCAGGCGAAAATCGATCCCCGGATGCCAGGGGACGAACATCCCGCCATCGCCGATTTATGGGTATTCGAAACGCCGAGTGGCATAGTCCGCCTTCCAAGGCTCGTCGTTAGCTACACCATCGATGACGAAGGCGGTTTCGTCGATATGTGTAATCTGTACCGGCTTTAGGGCCAGCACCTACGCATCAGCTCAACAGGAGCCACAAATGAAGATCTTCGGCAGGAAGTCTGCCGGGCGGGCTGAGGCGCGTCCGGTGTTTTCGCGTGTGTCCGGTGTAGGCGCATGGCCCCAGTCCTACGAGGCGCAGGTGCGCGAGGGGTATCTGGGCAACGCCATCGCCCAGCGCGCGGTGCGGCTGGTGGCCGAAGGGGTTGGCGGGGCGCCGTGGGAGGCATCGGACCCGGCGTTGCTGGCGCTGGCCGAGGCGTCGAGCGGAGGGCAGGGGCTGATCGAGACGATCGCGGCGCAATTGCTGCTGCACGGCAATGCCTATGTCCAGTTGCTGACCGATAGCGGTGGCGTGCTTCGCGAGTTGTTCGCGCTTCGGCCCGAGCGCGTGACGGTGGAGGCCGATGCGGGCGGGTGGCCGGTGGCCTATCGCTATGCCGTGGGCGGGCGGACGGTGCGGTTGTCGGTGGCCGATCCGGCACGGCCCGAGCTGGTGCATATCAAGGCGTTCCATCCGCTCGACGACCATTATGGCCTGGGCTGCCTGGGTGCCGCGGCAGGGGCGATCGCGGTGCACAATGCCGCGGCGCGGTGGAACAAGGCCTTGCTCGACAATGCAGCGCGGCCTTCGGGTGCGCTGGTCTATGAGCCGGGCGATGGATCGGCGATGTCGGGCGAGCAGTTCGACCGGGTGCGCGCCGAAATGGAGGCGGGGTTCGCCGGGGCGGGGAATGCCGGGCGGCCGATGCTGCTGGAGGGCGGGCTCAGGTGGCAGGCGCTGTCGCTGTCGCCCGCAGACATGGATTTCGCCGGGACCAAGGCGGCGGCGGCGCGCGAGATCGCGCTAGCCTTCGGGGTGCCGCCGATGCTGCTGGGGCTGCCGGGGGATTCGACCTACGCCAATTACAAGGAAGCCAACCGGGCGCTGTGGCGGCTGTCGATCCTGCCACTGGCCGAGGCGATCGGGAGCGCCATCGCGCAAGGGGTGCGCGGATGGTTTCCGGATGCGCGGTTGGGGATCGACCTGAACCATGTGACGGCGCTGAGCGAGGACCGCGAGCGGCTGTGGCGGCAGGTCTCGGGGGCCGACTTCCTCAGCCGCGAGGAGAAGCGCGCGATGCTAGGGCTGGGTGCAGGTCAGGCTTGAGCGATCCCAGGTGCCGCCGGCCTTCTGGCATTTGAGACCGCGCAGCAGCGGCATCGCGAAGAAGGCGGCGAGCAGCGCGGCGAGGAACGCCATCAGGACGATGCGGCGACGGGAACGCATGACTGCGGACTAGGCGGCACGCGGGCGCGCGGCAAGCGGAGGGTTTCATGGGTGACGAGATGATGCTGGCGCGGCTGATGGCGCAGGCGGAGGCGCTTGGCGGCGATCTGTCGACGATCACCGCCATCGCCGAGGAGGCGAGCGAGGCGGGGGCGCGGCGGGCCTTGTCGCGGATCGGACTGTCCGACGAGGCGGCGGGGGCCGATGTCGCCGAACTGCGCGAGCTGCTGCGGGCGTGGCGCGACGCCAAGCGATCGGCGTGGAAGGCGGCGGTCGGCTGGGTGGTGCGGATGGCGCTGGCGCTGGTGCTGATCGGGGTCGCGGTGAAGCTGGGGTTCGGCGCGTGGGTTCGGTGAGAGTTGATGGTTAGCGCTAGAAACTTGCCAAGGAAAATTGCATATTCATCTTGACATGAAATTTGGGATTTGCCTTGGCCATTAAAATATAGCATTTCGCACTTATATCCGATTGCCGATGGATCGGGATATGACGTTGACGGTTTGTCAAACGTTACCGTTCATCAAGCGTGCAGCGGATTAGTCGTATGTAGGGCAATACGGCGTATGGAGGTAGTTATGTCGGAGCATGAGAATGGAAAGGCCGAGTGCCCGTTCTCGGGCCACGGCGAAGATTTGATTAACGTCAAGTTTTTTCGCGGCCGCCGAGACGGGGTCATAACGGCTGAGGAAATTCGTGAGGAAGCCCGATCTGCATCAATGCAGGTCAGGTTCAAGACGGCGACCGTCTCGCGAGAGGCGCCTGTAAGTGTGCATCCCGCAATCAATGTGCGGGATTTTATTGCAACCTTGTAAAAGGCGTCGAAAAGCGTTTAATCAAGAAGGCCCGGTTCACGCCGGGCCTTTCTGTTTGGGGCTCCGATGAAGGTTACTGAACTTATCCAGCAGTTTGCGGTGCTGGAAACTCTGCCCGTGGACGTAAACGACGTGTTGAAGTGCCTGCGTGCACATGGACATGACGATAATATCGAGTTCATTGGTGTGGACCTCAACCCTGACATTCTGCAAGGTCAGATCAAGGTCTTTTACGTCCGGGATGGTTTGTACGCTGCCGATCCTCAGAGGATGGCAAATATTTATTATCATCGTGGGCATGAGCGAGATTGGCAGCGAATGATATGCTGCAAAGAGCTGATCCATCTTCTTGATCCCACGACTGCGCATTCTAAAACACCTGAGGCCATCGACGAGCTTGCGGAGCGGATTGGCCTCCCTCCTGAAATGCAAAACCCAGGCGGTGATGGTTTAGCAGCAAACATTGATCGGTTGGCAGAGTACCGAGCATTGGCGTTGTTGTTTCCTTTGGCTGCTCGTAACCTTTTGTTGGAACCATACCGGGACGGAAAGATCAGGCTCGCTGACATTGCGCGCATGGCAGATATTCCTTCCCGTTATGTGGGGTTTGTCATGCACGAGGTTTGGGAAACCGCTCACGATATCCTGACTCGAGAGTAAGCCACCCTATAACGAGAAAAAATAAAGCCGCCTGATGATCCAGGCGGCCTTTTTCGTCTGGAGCAAGCACATGGTAGAAGCGATCAAACTGCGCTTCGCCGGCTATGCCGCGGTGTTCGATGCGCCTGATCGGGGCGGGGATATCGTGCGGCCTGGGGCGTTTGCCGGCGTCGCGGGCGAGGCGCCGCTGCTGTGGCAGCATCGCGGCAAGCCTGTCGGGCGGGCGCGGGTGCTGGGCGAGGATGCGCGCGGGCTGCGCGTGATCGGCGTGGTGACCGATCCCGGACTCGCGGCGCTGGTGCGCGGCGGCGCGGTGGCGGGGCTGTCGTTCGGTTACCGGGTCAGGCGGGGGCGGCAGGGAACATATCGTGAACTTGAGCGGCTCGAACTGACCGAGGTGAGCCTGGTCAGGGAGCCGATGCAGCCGCTGGCGCGGGTGCACAAGATCGAGGGGTAGCATTCCGCGCGTGTCGCGCGGCCCCTCCACCACCCTGCGGGTGGTCCCCCTCCCCGAGCAAGCTCGGGGAGGATTAATTTCAACGAGGAGACGGGGAATGAGTGAACTTGAGACGAGCTTTGCCGCGGTCGAGGCGGCGGGTGTAGTGGCGGGGCGGCCGCCCCTGAGCGGGGCCTCGGCGCACCGCGACGCGGCGTTTGCCGGGTTCCTGCGGACGGGCAGCGATGTCGAGACCAAGGCGTTCACCGGGGTGACCGGCGAGGCGGGCGGCTATGCCGTGCCGCGCGAGATCGATGCGGTGATCGATGCGACGCTGAAGTCGGTCTCGCCGATCCGCGGCATCGCCAATGTGGTGCAGGTGGGGTCCGCCGGATATCGCAAGCTGGTCGCGGCGGGCGGCACGCCGTCGGGCTGGGCGGCGGAGACCGCCGGGCGGCCCGAGACGGGGACGCCCGCGTTCAACGAGATCGCGCCGCCGATGGGCGATCTCTACGCCAACCCCGCGGCGAGCCAGGCGATGCTCGACGACGCCGCGTTCGATGTCGAGGCGTGGCTGGCCGACGAGATCGCGATGGAGTTCGCCAAGGCCGAAGGCGCGGCGTTCGTCGGCGGGACGGGGGTAAGCCGGCCCAAGGGCTTCCTGACCTACACCACCGCGGCGACCGGCGATGTGGCGCGCGCATTCGGCACGCTGCAATATCTGGCGAGCGGCGCGGCGGGCGATTTCGGCAGCAATCCGGCGGATCGCCTGATCGACCTCGTCCACAGCCTGCGGTCGCCTTACCGGCAGGGCGCGGCGTTCGTGATGAACGCTTCGACGCTGGCGGGCATCAGGAAGTTCAAGACCACCGACGGCGCGTTCCTGTGGCAGCCGAGCCTGCAGGCGGGATCGCCCGCGACGCTGCTGGGCTATCCGGTGATCGAGGCGGAGGACATGCCCGATGTAGCGGCGAACTCGCTGTCGATCGCGTTCGGCAACTTCAAGGCTGGCTATCTGATCGCCGAGCGGGCCGAGACGGTGATCCTGCGCGATCCCTATTCGAACAAGCCCTTCGTCCATTTCTACGCGACCAAGCGCGTCGGCGGGGCGGTGAGCAATTCGGAGGCGATCAAGCTGATGAAGTTCGCCGCCTCGTAAACGAGGCGGTGGCAAGCTGATGAAGTTCGCGGCTTCGCAAGGCGGGGGCGAGGCCGCGACGAGGGGTTCCATGTTGGGTGGTGGCGCGGAACCCCTCAATCCTTTTTCCAAGAAGACCGGGGGCAAGCATATGACCTGTTCAGCGAGCGGCGCGCTGCGCCGGGCCGCGGCGTGAGCGCGCCTGCTATTCCGCCCGCGGTGGCGGCCGAGGCGTTGCCGGAGTGCAAGGCGTATCTGCGGATCGCGCGCGATGACGAGGATGCCGATCTGGCGCGCTTCGCCGCGACCGCGCTGGCGATGGGTGAGGCGTTCCTGGGGTGCGCGCTGATCGTGCGCGATCACGAGGCGGTGCTGCCCGCGCTGGCGGCCTGGCAGCGGCTGGCAGTGGGGCCGGTGCGGTCCATCGCGCCGGTTCGGGGGTTGCCTGCCGAGGGGGCGGCATTCGACCTGATGGTCGGCGATTACGCCGTGGATATCGACGCCGCCGGCGATGGCTGGGTGCGGATGAACCGGCCCGGTGCCGCCGGGCGGGTGAACGTTTCGTTCGAGGCGGGGCTGGCGCATGGCTGGGCGGGACTGCCCGAGCCGATCCGCCAGGGGGCGATGCGGCTGGTGGCGCATCTCCACGGCGAGCGCGACGGCAGCATGGCGGCGCCGCCGGCGGCGGTAACAGCGCTGTGGCGGCCGTATCGGCGGCTGCGCGTGGCGGTGGCGGAGAAGGCGTCGTGATCGCGCGGGCGGAGGCGCTGGCGCGCGCGATGGCGGAGCGGCGCGCGGCGATGATGCGCGCCGAACTGGCCGAGGGGTGGCGGGAGCTGGCCGGGCTTTCGGTGGAGGAGGCGGGCGGCGAGGTGATCGTCGAAGGGCGGCGGCTGCGGCTGCGCGCGCTGACCGATCCCGCCTTTCGGGAGATGGGGCGGTGAGCGCCGAGGCGGTGCTGTGCGCGGCGATCCGCGAGACGCTTCAGCCGCTGGCGCTGAACGGCATTTACGACGCCATCCCGGCGCGGGCGCGCGAGCCGTTCGCGGTGGTGGAGGCGGGCGCGGTGGCCGACTGGTCGGTCAAGGATCGGCGCGGGCGCGAGCTGCGGCCGGCGGTATCGATCGTTGCCGCGGGCGACGATCCTGGCCGCTTGCGCGGGCTGCTGGCCGATGCCGCCGAGGCGATCGAGGCGATGCCGCCCGGTCTGCCGGGGTGGCGGATCGTATCGTGCGTCCTTCTCCGCGCCCGCCACGCGCGCGAGCGCGAGGGGCGGTGGCGCGGGATGATCGAATTTCGGGTGCGGATGATGGAGGGTTTATGAGCGCGCAAAAGGGTAGCGCCTTCCTGTTGAAGGTGGGCGATGGGGCGACGCCGGTGAGTTATGCCACGGTGGCGGGGCTCAGGACGACGCAGCTTTCGGTGAACGGCGAGATGGTGGCGATCACGTCGAAGGATTCGGGCGGGTGGCGCGAATTGCTGTCGGGTGCGGGGGTGCGATCGGTGAGCGTATCGGCCGCGGGGATCTTCACCGGATCGGCGGCGGAGCTGCGGGTGAAGGCGAGCGCGCTTTCGGGCGCGATCGACGATTACCGGCTGGCCTTCGAAGGCGGCGAGACGCTCACCGGGCGTTTTCTGGTGACGCGGCTGGACTATGCCGGGGATCATAATGGCGAGCGGAGCTATACGTTGAATTTGGAGAGCAGCGGGCCGGTGGTGGCTTCGTGAGCGCCAATCCCGCGCGCGGGGAGGCGTCGTTGCGCGTGCATGGCGAGGCCGTGGTTCTGCGGCCCAGCTTCGCCGCGCTGGTGGCGGCGGAGCAGGAGCTGGGGCCGCTGTTCGCATTGGTCGAGCGCGCGGCGGACGGGCGGCTGGCGCTGGGCGAGATGGTCGCGCTGTTCTGGCACTGCGCGCCCGAGGGGAGCAGCCGCGAGGCACTGGGCGAGGCGGTGGTGGCGCAGGGGCTGGCCGGCGTGATGCCGGTGCTGCGGGTGCTGCTGGGGCAGATTCTGCAGGGGCGGTGATGTCCGGTCCCCAGCCCATCCCCGTTCGTCCTGAGCTTGTCGAAGGACTGCACTTCTTCGCTGAGCGCGGAAAGAAGGACGGTGCTTCAACAGGCTCAGCACGAACGGTTTTTGGGGAAAGCGCTTCGCGTCTCGCCGGTTTTGCGGGGGCTTTCCTGCACTGGGCGCCGGACGCCTTCTGGCGCGCGACGCCGGCCGAGCTGGCTTGCGTCGTCCGGGTGCTGGCGGGCGAAGACACCGTGCCGCCCGATGCGGCGACGATCCGCCAATTGATGGAGGCATTTCCCGATGGATGAGGAGATCGAGCGGCTGATCGTCAGCGTGCGCGCCGACACCGGCGCGTTCGCGCGCGATGTCGCGGAGATGCGCGGACAGATCGAAGGGCCGCTGGCGGCGGGGGTGGACCGCGCCGGGCAGGCGATCGAGACGTCGCTGCTGCGCGCGGTGCGGAGCGGATCGCTGGGGTTCGAGGATCTGCGGCGGGTGGCGCTTTCGGTGATGTCCGAGATCGCTTCGAGCGCGATCCGGAGCGGAATCGCCTCGATCGGCGGAGGCGGACAGGGCGGCGGGGGTGGGCTGCTGACCGCGATCGCCGGGCTGTTTGCCGGTGCGCCTGGGCGCGCGACGGGCGGGCCGGTTTCGCCGATGCGGCCCTATTGGGTCGGCGAGCGGGGGCCCGAGCTGTTCGTGCCGACGTCGAGCGGGCGCGTGGAGGCCGGTGGCGGCGGGGCGCGCGATGTGCGGGTGGCGATCTCCGTGAATGCGGGTGCGGGCGTGGATGCGCCGCAGGCGCTGGCGCGGTCCGGCCGGCAGGTGGCGCGGGCGGTGCGCGCTGCGTTGGAACAATGAAGTGTGGGGCGGAGGGCTGAGCGATGGGCTGGTGGCTGGCCGACAAGGCGCGCGAGACAGGGTTCATCACACGGTTCGACCCGGCGTACTGGACGGTCAATTTCCCGCGGCCGGTGATGGCGTCGGTCGTCACCACCGCCTGGGACGCGCTGCGGGTGGATGCGGTGTTCTACCGCGCGGGCGATCTGGCGGGGCTGATCTGGGAGGCGGAGGACCGGCACGACCATGTGCTGCTGGCCTATGAGACCGCCCGCGATTTCCGCAATTGCCGGTTGTCGTTCCGCTGGCGGTCCTCCGGCGTGCTGGCGCTGGACGCGGTCAACGGCCCGACGCTGACGATCGAGGGGCGCGATGCCTCCGGCGCGCCGCGCAGCTGGTATGTGCGGCTGTGGAACTATGCCGCCGGGACGGCGGAGGACGCCCTGGTCAGCCTGGACTTCGCCGACCTCGATGGCGGGTTCCTGCTGCCGGGCGAGGCCGATCCGGTATGGGCGGGGGACGTCGACCGGATGTTCGTCAGCCTGGTGCCGCCGGGGTTCGTCGAGGGGAGCGAGGCGCTGCTAGCAGCACCCGCCCAGGGGTGGGTCGAGCTGTCGGGCATGCGCTGCGAGGGAGCCGGCAGCGTGCTGGCGATCGGCGATACGATCGTGCCCGAGCATGGCCTGCGGATCGCGGGGGGTTATGACGACAGCTACAACCTGACGCCCGAGCGGCTGCTGCGGGGCGCATACCGGCTGGGGTATCGCGGCGACCTCGTCCATTATGTCGGGATGAGCCATTATTTCCGGCTCGAGGGCGTTGGCGGCGGGCTGTATATCAGCCTGACGGGCGGGGCGCTCAACGGGCCTTGCGCGGCGTGGCATGCCGATTTCCTGGCGCGGGCGGGCGCGCTGGGGTTCAGGCCGATCCTGTCGCTGAGCTACGAACTGTTCGACGCGCATTGCTGGAACGACTGGAAGCAGCGGGCGTCCGACGGATCACCCGGGCTGACGGGGTGGGAGCCGCCGTCCGCCCTGCTGTCGCCGGCGCATGACGGGGCGATGGGGTATCTGCAGGCGGTCGGGCGGGCTTTCGCCTATCTGGCGCGGGTGGCCGGTGTTCCGGTGCGATTCCAGGTGGGCGAGCCGTGGTGGTGGGTGACGCCCCCCGGATCGGGGTCCGGGGCGGGTGCGCGCAAGCTGTGCCTCTACGATGCGGCGGCGGTGGCGGCGCTGCCGGCGCATGATCCGATCGACGATGTGCGGGCGCCGATGGATGCCAGTCAGATCGCGGCGCTGGATGCGGCGGGGGCGTTGCTGGCGGCGTCGACCGCGGCGTTGATCGCGGCGGTGCGGCTGGACGGGCCGGCCGAGGCGCTGTTGCTGGTCTATCTGCCGACAGTGCTCGACGCCGCCGCGCCCGAGCTGCGGCGGGCGAACGTGCCGCTGGGCTGGGCCGCGCCCGCGTTCGATGTGCTGCAGCTGGAGGATTATGACTGGGTCACCGAGGGGCGCGCCGGGCAGACCGGGCGCGGCGTGGCGGTGGCCTCCGCGCGGCTGGGGTATCCGGAAGGCGAGCAGCATTATTTCAGCGGGTTCGTGCTGCTGCCCGAAAGCCGGGCGCAATGGGCGCGGATCGCCGATGCGGCGGCGGCGAGCGGGGCGAAGGAGCGGTTCGTCTGGGCGCTGCCGCAGGTGATCCGCGATGGCTTCGTATGGTTCGAATTGGGGGAGGACGGCGTGCAGGCGTTCGACGATGTGCTGTTTCCGCTGGGCGTGGGGCGCGAGGCGGAGGTGGCGCCGGGCTTTTCGACCGTGATCGTGACCTCGGCCGGCGGCGCCGAGAGCCGCAACGCCGATTGGGCCGAGGCGCGGACATCCTATGATGTCGGGCCGGGGGTGCGCAGCGAGGCGGATATCGCCGAGTTGCTCGCCTTCTTCCGCGCGCGGATGGGCGCGGCGCGGGGCTTCCGCCTGCGCGATCCGTTCGATGCCGAAGGGATGGGGCAGTTGATCGGGCTGGGCGACAGGATCGTGACGCGGTTCCCCCTGGTGAAATATTATGGCGATAGCGCGCGGCGGATCACGCGGCCGGTGGCAGGATCGGTGCGGGTGCGGGTCGACGGCGTCGAGATCGCGGGGTGGTCGCTGCTGGCGGGGGGTGTCGTCGAGCTGGACGAGGCGGCGGGCGACGGCGTGGAGGTGCGCGCGGATTTCGCCTTCGACGTGCCGGTCAGGTTCGCCGAGGACCGGCTGGCGGTGAACCGGGCGACGTTCCTGGCGGGGGCGGCGGTGTCCGTGCCGCTGGTCGAGGTGCGCGAGGCATGAGCGACGGGCTGACCAGCTGGGCGATCTGCTGGCGGATCGCGCGGCGCGACGGGGTGGCGATCGGGCTGACCGGGCATGACCGCGATCTTGTCATCGACGGCCTTGCCTATCGCGCGGCGCCGGGGATGGTGCCTTCGGCCATCGAGCGGAGCGACGGGATCGACGCCGAGATGATGGAGGTGGCGGGGGCGCTGACCGCCGCGGCGATCACCGAGCGCGATCTGGTCGCGGGGCGGTGGGACGGGGCCGAGATACGGGTATTCGCGACCGACTGGACCGCGCCGGGGGAAATGCTGGCGGTGCTCGGGACCGGGTCGATCGGCGCGGTGTCGGTGAAGGATGGCGGGTTCACTGCCGAGCTGCGCGGGCCGGGCGCGGCGCTGGACACGGCGGTGAACGAGACGACCAGTCCCGATTGCCGGGCCGAGCTGGGCGACAAGAGGTGCCGCGTGGCGATGGCGGGGCGGCGGTTTGTCGCGCGGGTGGTCTCGATCGACGAGGCCGAGCTGACGATCAGCGTGGCGGGCGGATTCGGCGGCGGGCGGCTGCGGTGGCTGACGGGGCTCAATTCGGGGCTGGAGAGCGCGGTTCTGATCGCGGCGGGGGCGGTGCTGACCTTGCGCGAGCCGCCCGCCTTCGTGGCGGTGGCGGGCGACCGGCTGGAGGTGTCCGAGGGGTGCGACAAGACGCTGGCGACCTGCCGGTCGCGCTTTGCCAACGCGGCGAATTTCCGGGGCGAGCCGTTCCTGCCGGGGATCGATCTGCTGACGCGTTATCCGGGGGCTTGAATTGATGGATGAGGTGGTGGCGCGGGCGCGGGGGTGCCTTGGCGCGAGGTTCCGGCTGCACGGGCGCGATCCGGCGACCGGGCTCGATTGCGTCGGGCTGGTCGCATGGGCGCATCGGCGCGGGGATGCGCCGACGGGGTATCGGCTGCGCGGCGGATCGCGGGAAGGCTATGCGGCGATGCTGGCGGCGGCGGGGCTGCGGCGGGTGGAGACCATTTTGCCGGGCGACGTGCTGCTGTGCGCGAGCGGGCCCGGGCAGTTCCATCTGGGGATCGCGAGCGAGGCCGGGCTGATCCACGCCGATGCGGGGCTGGGGCGGGTGGTCGAGCGGCCGGGCGAGGCGCCCTGGCCGGTGGTGTCGTGCTGGCGGCTTGGGAGGCAAGGCTGATGGCGACAGTGGTGCTGACCGCAGTGGGAACCGCCATCGGCGGCCCCATAGGCGGGGCGATCGGATCGCTGCTGGGGCAGGTGATCGACCGCGAGATCATCTTCAGGCCGAAGGGACGCGAGGGGCCGCGGCTGGCCGAGCTGTCGGTCCAGACATCGACCTATGGCGCGCCGATCCCCAAATTGTTCGGCACGATGCGGATTGCCGGGCAGGTGGTGTGGGCGACCGACCTGAAGGAGAGCCGCGACACCGAGGGCGGCGGCAAGGGGCAGCCCTCGACCACGACCTACAGCTATTCCGCATCGTTCGCGGTGCTGCTGTCGGCGCGGGCTATTCGTGGGGTGCGGCGGATATGGGCCGATGGGAAGCTGTTGCGGGGCGTGGCGGGGGACTTCAAGTCGCGCACCGGATTCCGGCTGCACCTGGGCGGCGAGGATCAGGCGGCGGACCCGCTGATCGCATCGGCCGAGGGCGTGGGGCAGACCCCGGCGATGCGCGGGTGCGCCTATGCGGTGTTCGAGAATCTGGCGCTGGCGGATTTCGGCAACCGCATCCCTTCGCTGACCTTCGAGGTCGAGGCCGATACCGGCGCGATAGCGCTGGGGGCGATCGTCGAGGGCGTATCGGGCGGTGCGGTGCGGAGCGATCTGGCGCTGCCGGTCGGCGGGTTCTCCGGCTATGGCGACAGCGTGCGCGGGGTGATCGCGCCGCTCGCCGAGATCGCCGGCGCGCGGTTTGCCGAGCGCGACGGCGTGCTGTGGGCCACCGGCGGCGCGGACGCCGGCGAGATCGCCGCGCTGGGCGCCGCGGCGGACGGCAAGCGCGGCGGGCGGCTGGAACGCGATGTCGCCGCGCTGGAGACGGTGCCGCGCCGCGTGACGATCGCGCATTACGACGCGGCGCGCGACTATCAGATCGGCGCGCAGCAGGCCGCGCGCGGCGGGCCGGGGCGGCGGGATGGCCGGATCGAGCTGGCGGCAGCGGTTTCCGCAGGCGGTGCGAAGCTGCTGGCCGAGCAGGTGCTCGCCCGGGCGATGGCGGCGCGCGCCACACGGCGGGTGCGGGTGCCCTGGTCGCCTGTCGTTCCCGAACCCGGCGCGAGCGTGCGCGTGGCCGGAGACGCGGCGCGCTGGCGGGTGACGGGGGTCGCGATCGAAAGGCTGGTGGCGGAGATATCCCTGACGCGGATCGCCGGCGGATCGGCGGCGGCGCTGCCGGCGACGCCGGGACGGGTGCTGGGCGAGGTCGATGCGGCTGCGGGCGCGAGCCGGATCGAGGCGTTCGAGCTGCCGCCCACCGGCGACGCGCCGCTGATGCAGCCCCGGCTGCATATCGCCGCCTGTGGCGAGGGGCCGGGGTGGCGCGGGGCGGGCATATTGGTGCGGACCGAGCCCGACGGCGGCTGGGCGGTCGCCGGGCGGATCCGGCTGGCTTCGGTGATGGGAACGCTCGAAAGCGCGCTTTCGCCCGCGGCGGCCGGGCTGATCGACCGGCGATCGATGATCGAGGTCGCGCTGGCGCATGACGGCATGATGCTCGCCGATGCCGACGATGCCAGCCTGGATGCGGGGGCCAATGCCGCACTGATCGGCGACGAGCTGGTGCAGTTCGCCCGGGCCGAGCCGCTTGGCGGCGCGCGGTGGCGGATATCGGGGCTTTGGCGCGGGCGGCGGGGAACCGAGGGGGCGATGGACGCGCAAGCGGCGGGAACGCGCTTCGTGCTGATCGATCCCGCGGCGCTGCTGGCGGTCGATCTGCCGCCCGGGACGATCGGCCGGACCGTCGATGCAAGCGCGAGCGGGGTTGGCGATGCCGAGCCGGCGGCCGCCAGCGCGGGCATGAGCGGGCGATCGGTCGCGCCGCCTGCGCCTGTGCACGCGCGCGCCACCGCGCTCGGCGATGGCGGCCTGCTGATCGGCTGGACGCGGCGGAGCCGGACCGGCTGGGCGTGGCGTGACGGCGTGGATGCGCCACTGAGCGAGGAACGCGAGGCGTATCGGCTGACCATCACGCGCGGCGACGGCTCTGTGCGGGCCATCGAAACCGCGAATCCCGGCTGGACCTATCCGGCAGCGGCGTTGGCTGACGACCGGAGCATGGGGCCGGTAGGCCTGACCATCGCGCAGATCGGAACGCATGCCGCGTCCGTGCCGCTCACCATGACCATTTAACGGAGGACAGCATGACCGAGACGACCACCGATCGCCTGGATCTGCCGCTGATCGCCAGCGGTCAGGCGCAGAAGGAGATGACGCACAACGAGGCGCTGGCATTGCTCGACATCGCGGTCCAGCCGGTGGTGGAGGCGGCCGGCGCCGATACCCCGCCCATGTCGCCCGCAGCGGGGCAGTGCTGGATCGTCGGCACCGCGCCGACGGGCGTGTGGACCGGACGGGCCGGCGCGCTGGCCGGCTGGACGCCTTCGGGCTGGCGGTTTCTGATGCCCCGGACCGGGTGGAGCGCCTGGGCGAAGGATAGTGGTTTGACAGTGCGTTACGACGGCGAAAACTGGATCATGGGCGCTTTGGCGGCGGCGCGGATCGAGATTAATGGCGTTCAGGTGCTGGCGGCGCAGCAGGCAGCGATCGATACGCCGGACGGTGGCACGATAATCGACACCGAGGCTCGGGAGGTATTGACAAATGTTATCAATGCATTGCGAACGCATGGTTTGATAGCGATCTGAGCCAAAGTGCGGTAAATCGGCAACAGTGACCATTTTTGCGCGCTTGCGTGGAAACCATCGTTCAGATAGTGAGTTTTCGCTGTCCTGATTGGACACTCTAGAAAGGGGATTATGATGCGGAAGCTTGCCGTCGTATTGGCACTTGCCTCCACCGCGCTCGCCTCGCCAACTCTCGCCCGTGACAAGGCCTGGTATGTTGGCGTCGAAGGCGGTGCGATGATCGTCGAAGACTTGGACTTCGATGTAACCACACCTGGCGGCGCATTCGCCGAGGACGCGCTCACCGCCGACAGCGAATATGGCTGGGATGTCGATGGCATCGTCGGTTATGACTTCGGCTTCCTGCGCGCCGAAGCGGAAGTCGGCTATCGCCAGGCTTCTGTCGAAAGCCTGACGACCACGGTTCCGCTGGCCAATGTCGGTCCGTCCGGCAGCTATGAGCCGTTCGGCGGCAAGACCTCGGCGCTGAGCTTCATGGTCAATGCGCTGCTCGACTTCGGCGATGACGATGGCATCCAGGGCTATGTCGGCGGTGGTGCCGGTGTCGCCCGCGTGAAGTTCAACGAATATCAGGCGTTCAGCAATGTCGGCACGCTGCTCGACGATTCGGACACCGTATTCGCATGGCAGGGGATTGCGGGCGTCCGCGCTCCGTTGTCCGAGAACATCGACGTTGGCCTGAAGTATCGTTTCTTCAACGCCGACAAGATCGAAGTGATCGACAACGCCAACAACCTGCATGAGACGCGGTTCCGGTCGCACAGCTTGCTGGGCAGCCTGATCTTCAACTTCGGCACGCCGGAAGAAGCTCCTCCTCCGCCTCCGCCTCCGCCTCCGCCTCCGCCGCCTCCCCCGCCGCCGCCGCCGCCGGTTGTGGAGTGCACGCCTGGGCCGTACATCGTGTTCTTCGAATGGGACAAGTCGGACATCACGCCTGATGCCGCCACCATTCTCGACAACGCGGTTTCGGCTTACCAGACGTGCGGCAACGCGCAGGTCATGCTGGCCGGCCACGCCGACAAGTCCGGTCCGGACGATTACAACGTCGGTCTGTCCGAACGTCGTAACGCTTCGGTCCGCGCCTATCTCAGCTCGCGCGGCATTGCCGATGGCAACATCAGCACGCAGGCCTTCGGTGAATCGGCGCCCCGCGTCGAAACCGCCGACGGTGTTCGCGAACTGCAGAACCGTCGCGTGGAAATCACCTACGGTCCCGGCTCGGGGATGTAAGCTTCGGCTTACTGAAACCGGTCCGATCCGTCAGGGATTGGTACGAAATCGGGAGGTCGACCGCAGGGTCGGCCTCCCTTTTTCTTCTGGCCGACCTTTTTCGTCGACCGGCCGCCGATTGGACGGCTGGCATTTCGGCCCATCTTCGCTAAAGCCCACGCGTCCGCGGGTGGCCGACCCGGCCGCCGCGCCCAACCAACGTGCGAGGGTTCATGCGCATCACGATGATCGGATCGGGCTATGTCGGCCTGGTCTCCGGCACCTGCTTTGCGGATTTCGGCCACAATGTGACCTGCGTCGACAAGGACGCCGCCAAGATCGAAGCGCTCGAGAACGGCCGCATGCCGATCTATGAGCCGGGACTGGACGCGCTGGTGGCGGCCAACGTCGCTGCGGGCCGCCTGGACTTCACGACTGATCTTGCCGGAGCGGTGAAGGGCGCGGATGCGGTGTTCATCGCCGTGGGCACGCCCTCACGCCGCGGTGACGGGCATGCCGATCTGACTTATGTTTTCGATGCCACGCGCGAGATCGCCGATGCGATCGACGGACCGTGCGTGGTGGTCACCAAATCGACCGTGCCGGTTGGGACGGGCGACAAGGTGGAGGCGATCCTGCGCGAAAAGCATGACGCGGAGACGGTGGCGGTCGTGTCGAATCCGGAATTTCTGCGCGAAGGGGCGGCGATCGACGATTTCAAGCGGCCCGACCGTATCGTCGTCGGCACCGAAGACGCGCGCGCCCGGAGCGTGATGGCGGAGATCTACCGCCCGCTGAACCCCAATGTGCACCCGCTGCTGTTCACCGGCCGCCGGACAGCCGAACTGACCAAATATGCGGCGAACGCGTTCCTTGCGACCAAGATCACCTTCATCAACGAGATCGCCGATCTGTGCGAGGCGGCAGGGGCCGATGTCGGCGATGTCGCGCACGGGATCGGGCTGGACAGCCGGATCGGGCCCAAATTCCTGCAGGCGGGGCCGGGCTATGGCGGATCATGCTTCCCCAAGGACACGCTGGCGCTTTTGAAGACCGGTGAGGATTTCGAGGCGCCGCAGCGCATCGTCGAGGCGGTGGTCAAGGTCAACGACAGCCGCAAGCGCGCAATGGGCCGCAAGGTGATCCAGGCGATGGGCGGCGAGGCCGAGGGCAAGACGATCGCGCTGCTGGGCCTGGCGTTCAAGCCCAACACCGACGACATGCGCGACGCCCCGGCGATCGCGATCGTCCAGGCGCTGCAGGATGCCGGCGCGCATGTGCGCGGTTTCGATCCCGAAAGCATGGAAATGGCGAAGCCGATGCTGGAGGGGATGACCTTCTGCAGCGACGCCTATGATGCGGCCAAGGGGGCCGATGCGGTGGTGCTGGTGACCGAATGGGACGTCTTCCGCGCGCTCGACATGCGGCGGCTGGCCGAGGTGGCCAAGGGCCGCGTGCTGGTCGATTTGCGCAGCGTGTGGGATCAGGGCGCGGTCGAGCGGGCCGGGTTCACGCTGACGTCGGTGGGGCGCTAGGCCTTAGCCGGTCATGCTGATCCGGCCGGCATCGGGCGATGATAGCGCAGCGATCTGGTCGATCATCGGTCCGGTGATCCGCGCGGGCGATACCTATGCGCTCGACTCCCGGATGAGCCGCGAGGACGCGCTGGCCTATTGGATGGGGCCGGACCGCGAGACCTTCGTCGCCGAAGCGGATGGCGTGGTGCTGGGCACCTATTATCTGCGAGCCAACCAAGGCGGCGGCGGCGGGCATGTCTGCAATTGCGGCTATATGACCGGCGAGGCGGCGCGGGGCCGGGGGATCGCCCGCGCGATGTGCGCGCATTCGATCGACCGGGCGCGCGAGCGCGGGTTTCGCGGGATGCAGTTCAATTTCGTGGTGAGCACGAACACGCGCGCGATCGCGCTGTGGCAGGCGATGGGCTTCGACATCGTCGGCCGGTTGCCGAAGGCGTTCGATGATCCCTCACAAGGATATGTCGACGCGCTGGTAATGCACCGAACATTGTAAGAGCCGTTCAGGCCGCCAGCGCGGTCTCGAGCCATTCCGGGCGCAGCGCGTCGCCGAGCGCCTCGACGCGGCGGTGCTCGATCATCAGCCCCAGTTCCGGATAGGCGGCGCGGGTGCGGTCGCCCGGTTCGCCCAGCGGTGCGACGATCAGCCGGCGGTTGACCTTGGCGCGGTGGTGCATGCGGGCGGTGTTTTCCTGGCCGATGAAGCAGCCCTTGGTGAAGCTGACGCCGTTCAGTTCGCGCGCGTTGCATTCGAGCCAAAGGGTCTCGCCGTCGCCGAGTTCGGCCACCCCTTCGGTGACGCCGAGCGACAGGCGGTGGGCGAGCCAGCCGGTGGCCGGGGCGCTCGGTGAAGCCAGCCAGCGCGCGCCGAGCGCGGGAAGGCGCGGGTCGCGGGGGCGGTCGGCGGCTTCGGGAGACCAGTGGACCGCCAGGGCTTCATCGGGCGCGATCGTGATCGGCCGGCGGAGTCGGTAGAGGGTGAGGCGGCGGACGAGGGCCTCCGCGCGATCGGCCTCGCAATCGATCAGGATGTCGTCACCCTCGTCCCACAGGATGAAGTCGAACAGCGCCTTGCCCTGGGGGCTCAGCAACGCGGACCATTGCGGCTGGCCGGCGGTTACCGCGCCCATATCCTGCGTCACGAGCCCCTGGAGGAAGCCGCGGACGTCGTCGCCGGAGATGCGGAGGAGGGCGCGGTCGGTCAGGGTGGTGGCCATGGCCATCAGTTAGGCATGATGGCCCGGATCCCCAACCCCCTTGCAACCGATGGCCGGCCGCCCGTAGGAACCCCGGCATGACCGATCGCCTGACCATCCGCCGCCCCGACGACTGGCACGTCCATCTGCGCGACGGCGATATGCTGCGCGCGGTGGCGCCCGATACCGCGCGCCAGTTCGCGCGGGCGATCGTGATGCCGAACCTCGCGCCGCCGGTGACGAGCGTGGCGGCGGCAGAGGCATATCGCGGGCGCATCATGGCGGCGTTGCCCGAGGGCGCGGACTTCACCCCGCTGATGACCTGCTATCTGACCGACAATGCCGATGCGGACGAGATATCGCGCGGCTACGCCGAGGGCGTGTTCGCCGCGTGCAAGCTCTATCCGGCCAATGCGACGACCAATTCGGCGCACGGCGTCACCGACATCCGCACGCTGTATCCGGCGCTGGAGGCGATGCAGCGGATCGGCATGCCGCTGCTGGTCCACGGCGAGGTGACCGATCCAGAGATCGACATCTTCGACCGCGAGGCGGTGTTCATCGACCGCGTGCTGACCGGGCTGGTGCGCGATTTTCCCGCGCTGAAGATCGTGTTCGAGCATATCACCACCGCCGACGCCGCCGATTATGTCGCGGCGGCCGGCCCGACGATAGGCGCGACGATCACGCCGCAGCACTTGATCATCAACCGCAACGCGCTGTTCGAGGGCGGCATCAGGCCGCACGCCTATTGCCTGCCGGTGGTCAAGCGTGAGCGGCACCGGCTGGCGCTGCGCAAGGCGGCGACATCGGGATCGGCCAAGTTCTTCCTGGGCACCGACAGCGCGCCGCATGCGGTGGAGCGCAAGGAAACCGCCTGTGGCTGCGCGGGCATCTACAATGCGGCGTTCGCGCTGGAGAGCTATGTCACCGTGTTCGACGAGGAAGGCGCGCTCGACCGGTTCGAGGCGTTCGCCAGCGAGAATGGCCCGCGCTTCTACGGCCTGCCGCTCAATGAGGGCACGATCACGCTGGAGCGCGGCGAGACGCGTGTGCCGGATTCGCTGCCCGCGGCGGGGACGGCGATCGTGCCGTTCCATGCCGGCGAGGCGCTGGGCTGGCGGATGATCGGCTAGCTAGGACTGGCGCGCGGGGTCGGTCAGCGGTTCCTCTATGATGATGTCGTCGCGGGGGACGTGGCTGGGCTGACGTTCGATCATCCGGTGGACGACGGGCTGGCCGGGCCCGCGGTGGAGCGCGCGCAGCGTGGCGCCGATATCGGCGTCGGTATGCGTGCGGCGCTGATTGTGGCGGATATATTCGGTCCAGGTCGGGCTGTGATAGCGTTCGACCCAGATCGCCGGATCCTCCAGATCGCGCAGCAGCGACCAGCCGCGCGCGCCGTCGCGCAGGCGGATGCGGCGGCGTTCGGCCATCGCCGCCTGGAAGGCGGGAATGTCCGCCTGGTCGATGCGGAAGGCGACGGTGACGACGATCGGCCCGCTGCGCGGTTCCAGCGTCATCGGCAGCTTCGGTTCCTGCCAGCTGCCCAGCGGATCGAGGTTGAGCGCATCGGCCTTGGGCAGCGCGAAGCGCAGGCCGATCGCGGCGCACAGCAGCAGCACCACCGCCGACAACAGCAGCGCGGCGGGCACGCCCCAGCCTTCCGTGACCATGCCCCAGATCCAGCTGCCGATCGCCATGCCGCCGAACGCCGCCATCTGGTAGAGCGCAAGCGCGCGGGCGACGACCCAGCGCGGGGCGGATAGCTGGACGGTGACGTTGAAGGTGGAGAGCGCCATCACCCAGCCGGCGCCGCCGACGAGCAGCGCGAGCATGGTCAGCGGCAGCCAGCGGCTCTCCGCCGCGACGACCGTCGCCGCGGCGAAGGCGAGCAAGGCGGCGCGGACGATCGCCTCGCTCGACATGCGTTTGCGCAAGGGTGTCGCGAAAAACGCGCCGCCGACCGCGCCGACGCCGAAGGCACCGAGCAGCAGCCCGTAGGTCAGCGGACCACCGGTGACGAGATCGCGTGCCATCAGCGGCATCAGCGCGGGCACGGCGCCGGCGCCGATCCCGAACACGGTAGCGCGGATCATCACCGACAGGATGTTGGGCGACATCGCGACATAGCGCAGCCCGGCCAGCATCGCGGCGCCCAGCGGCTCTCGCGGCAGGGTCGAGCCGGGGGCGATGACGGGCCGCCAGCGCGCCAGCACGACGATCAGCCCGAGATAGCTGACCGCGTTGATCGCGAAGGCGGCCGCGGCGCCCGCCGTCGCGACGATGACGCCCCCAACTGCCGGGCCGGTGCTGCGCGCGACGTTGAAGCCCATAGAATTGAGCGCGACCGCGGCGGGCAGCACCGGGCGCGGCACCATCTCCCCGACCGAAGCCTGCCATGCCGGGCCGTTCAGCGCCGCGCCGCAGCCGATCAGGAAAGTGAAGGTGAGCAGCAGCCAGGGCGTCAGCACGCCGGCATAGGCGCAGGCGGTGAGCGCGAGCGACACGACGAGCATGAAGACCTGCGCGACGATCATCAGCTTGCGCCGGTCGAACGTGTCGGCCAGCGCGCCGGCGACCAGCGCCAACAGCATGATCGGCAATGTCGTCGCGGTCTGGACGAGGCTGACGAGGACCGGCGATGCGGCCAGCGAGATCATCAGCCACGACGCGCCGACCGACTGGATCAACCCGCCGAAGCGCGAGGCGAGATTGGCGATCCAGACGTCGCGGAAGATGGCGAAGGCGAATGGCGACGACGTGTGCGGGGCGGGAGGATCGATATCGGCGGCCATGGTTATGGGACGCATGAGCGTGTTGGAGGATGCAAGCAACCGCGTCTTATTTTTCCCGGATGGGCGTACCGCGCCCCCGTGAAGCTTTCGACGCCTGCCAGTGTTCAGGCAAAAGGAAGGGGCCGGGCGATCGTCTCGCCCGGCCCCACCTTCATCTACCGCGTATCGGGCGTCGTGGCGCCCGGCGACCCGCGGGGCCTGACATGGGGTGACCCCATGTTGGACCTGGTGCGCCTGATGGCGCTATCTCTTGCGCCCGCTGGCCGGGCTTGCGCGTATCGGGCGGACCTTCGGTCTGCCCGGCGCTGCGCCTAGAAAGGCAGCCAGCGCTGCTTTTCCGAGAATTTCATGTAACCGACATTCGCGCCCAGCCGCCAGCCGACGCCCATCCGGATAGGGATCAGCACGGTATCGCCACTGCGCATATAGCTGGCGGCGAACCCGCCGACGAAATAGGCGCGCCCCTCGGCCGCCGGGAAGCGCTTGTACAGCTCCTGGCTGTCATAGAGGTTGTAGACCAGCACGAACGCCTTGTTGGCATCGCCGCCGACGTCGAAGCCCACCGACGGCCCGGTCCAGTAAACCGGCCGCTGCCCCTCCACCTTGTGGAACATCGTGCCCGATCCGTAGCGCAGGCCGACCACGAAGGCGCCCGAAGCCTCCTGCCCGGCGATATAGGCGTTGGGCTCGCCCTGATCCTTCAGGATGCTCTCCATGATGCCGGCCAGGCCCTCGGCGCCCTTGCCGAACACGCCCTCGGCGGCGCCGATCAGATCGTCCTTCTTGTAGGTTGCGGCGTCGGCATATTGCCCGTCGACGCTGGGCGCGGGCAGCGTGGTGCCCGGGGCGGGCGGCACGGTGATCGCCTGGTCGGCCGTCGTCTGCTGCTGCTGCTGCTGATCTTGCTGCGCCGGCGGCGTCTGATTGGCCGGGGTGGCGGGATCGTCATATGTGTAGCTGGGCGGGGGCGCGGTCTGCGTTTCGGCCTGCGGATCGTATCCGGGGGCGAGATCGGCATCGATCGCCTCATTGGGATCGATCTGGCGGATCTGCGCGGCAAGCGGCGTTACGCCCATCAGCAGCAGGCCTGCGGCGGCGAGCGAACGGCGTAGATATCGTGACATCGCTGGAAATCCCCCGGGAAAGCGACCCAATTGCGATGGTTAAGGCGCATTCGCCTGCACCCGCAATGAACGGCGGGGCGCTGCGCGACGAACCGAATCCGATTCGCGCCAGACCGAGTCCCGCAGCGCGGCAACCCCGGGGGAAACTGCCCGTTGACCGCCGCGCCCGCCCCCCGCTATAGCCCGCCTCCTGCCGCAGCCGGAGACGTGGGTGAGTGGCTGAAACCAACGCTTTGCTAAAGCGTCATACGGGCAACCGTATCGAGGGTTCGAATCCCTCCGTCTCCGCCATTTCGCCTTGCGCCGCCGTTTCTACTTGCAGGCCGTACCAGGTACGCCAAGCGAATCAGCAGCTCAGTGGCAGATCGATCCTCATATCAGTTATCCGCTCCGCAAAATCATGTCCCAGCGATAGCGGGGGATGCCCGACGCCGTGATGCCCGCGGCGGTGGCAATGACCATCGCGGGCCGGATATTCGTGTTCAGCAACGCATCGGCCTCGTTGAGCGGTTCTCCTGGAAAATACATTTGCGCGACCAGCCGATCCACGCGCCCGCTCAGATCGAAATGGATGTGCGGGGTGCGGATGCCCCGGCGCCCACCGGGATAGGCGCCGGGTTTTATAGTGACGATCCGATACTCGCCGGCCGTGTCGGTGCCGAGCCGCGCATAGCCCTGGAAATTGGGATCGAGCGGCGCAGGATTGTCGTCGCTGGGGTGCGCGTAGCGGCCGGCCGCATTGGCCTGCCAGATTTCGAGACGGGCGGCCGGGACCGGGCGCCCCGCCAGATCGATGACCCGCCCCGAAACCTCGATGATTTGGCCGGCCGCCCGACCCGTTCGGCCAGCGACCATCGTCAGGTCCGCATCGCTGTCGGCCGGTTTAGAGAGCGGATAGAATGGGCCGACGATCTCTTGCGGTGTCGGATCGAGCCGCTGGTCAGCAGACCGCGCGAAGGCCGGAGCCGCGATTACGGCGCCCCCGAAATGCCCCAAAAGCTGGCGCCGGGGACAGAAACATCTCGCGTCTCCCCTACTTGGCCGTCGCAAATCTATAGCATGAAGTGCTTGCCGGGAAGCTTCGCTTTTGTCCCGACGCGGGAAGCGCGATGAACTATAAGAGCGGGACAGAGTGGACAGGAGACGGCCATGTTGCGCATCCTCGCCTTATTCGCTGCATTCGTCATTGCGTCCGCCGCTTCGGCCCAAGGCCCGGCTCCCGCTGATCTCGCGGCGTTGAATGCGATCCCTCGGGAATTCAGCGCTGCTTGGGCACGCGGAGACGGCGATGCGCTCGGCACACTAATGGCTCCGGAGATCGATTTCGTCACGGTGGGCGGCTCCTGGCTGCACGGCCGCAGGGACTTCATCCTCTATCATCAGCGCCTTTTCGACGGCCGCTTTCGCGGCTCGACCATCACGCCGATCGGGATCGACGTGCGGGCCGTCAGGCCGGATCTGATGTTCGTGCGATGGACCTGGCGGATCGCTGGGGATCGTGATTTCGACGGTTCAGCGCGCCCGCCACGCGGCGGACTGATGTCCATGTTGGTCGAAAAGCGGGATGATCGCTGGCTGGTCATTGCCTCACAGAACACCAATGGCGGACCTGGCACCGCACCGGAGAACGCCGGTCTGGTGTTTCCTCTGCGCGTGCCGCCTGTACCGCCGCAATAGAACCCACACCGGAGCCTCTTGCCCACCGTCGTACCTTTGCCTGCGAGCGAAGCGCTGCGGCATACTCCCGAATGTGTTTCGTCTCACTCCGTGGAAGACGAATTTATCATAGCGCTATAGCGTAGATGTAGTGCTCATCTTCATCGGGCGTGGCCCGCCAGGACCCTTTCCGCTGGGGTCGCAGAAGTCCACGGGATTGATGTTTCACCGAAGAACGCCCGTTTGCGGGTCGGCTCCACCACGGCCGTTCGTAAGTCTTCGTGCCGCCTGCGCACCGGCATCAGCCCCGCATCGGGGGAAGCTCGTTGCCACGCCTGATGAAGGTCAGGAAAACGCGCAGATTCTCGGTCGGATGGGTGTTCTCGACGCCGTGCGCCACTTCCAGCGGGGTATGGACATGATCGCCCTTCGCTACGGCGACATTCCTGCCATCGATCTCCATCTGTCCCTGTCCGCTGATGATATAATAATATTCGTCGAACGAGCCTTCCTGGTTGCGGTTGTCGAGGAAATGGACATGGACGCCTTCGCTCGCGCCAGGCGGAAGGTCGTAGACCATGAAGTGCGCCGGTGCGGGCGCGCCATCGAAGCGGAAGAACTTGGCCTTGCCCTTCCCCTTGCCCTGATGAATCCCGGTGATCTCGATCATGCCGTCGGCCTCGGCATCCTTGGTGAAGGTCGCCTTCGGCCTGGCGGCGCCGGCCGATTGTGTGCGCGCGGCGGCGAGCGCCCTTTGGTTCAACATCGCGAAACAGGCGCCGGCAGCGGCGAATGCGCTGCGGCGGCTGAGTTTCAGCGGGGCATCCCCGGCGTCCTGTTCGCCAATCATTTCGAACCTCCCTATCCGTTGCCGTCATCCATCGCTTCGCCATGGACCTTATGGGCCGCCAGGGCGAAGTCGGGCTCCGCCTTGCCCGTGCCGAGCACAAGGTCGGCGACATAGCGCCCCACGGCCGGGCCGTGCTTGAACCCATGGCCGCTGCCGCCACCGACGATCCAGCTGTTGGCCCAGGCCGGGTGCCGATCGATCAGCAGATGGCCATTGTCGCTGTTTTCATATTGGCAGACCCGCGATTCCGCGAGCGGGCGTTTGGCGAGATCCGGAAAGCGCCGCGCGAGATAGGCGCGGACATCCGCCAGCGCCTGATCGGTGATCCGGCGGTCGGTGGTATCGGGATCGAATGCAGGGCCATGGGCGTCGAGCGCGATCTTGAAGCCGCGGGCCTCGATATCGGGAAAACCGTAATGCAGATCCTTGCTGCTCACATCCACCCAGGCCGGGAGGTGCGCGCTCTCGAAACGGGTGTCGCCGGCTGCGGGGGCGAAGAAGAAGACATCCTGCCGGGTGGGGACGATCCGCGCACCGACCACATCCGGAAACAGCTTGGGCAGCCAGGGACCGCAGGCGAAGATGAAACGGTCCGCCCGCAGCGTCTCACCACCGGTTCCGGTGATCGCCTCCAGCGACGCGCGCTCCGAACGCGGCGGATCGACGGCGAACTGGCGGAAGCCGCCTCCGGCCTTGACGAATTCGCCGACAAGCGCCTGGACGCTGCGCCGGGCCGTCAGCGCGCCCATGGTCGGCTGCATCACCCCGACCGCGATGCCGTCGAAATTGATCTGGGGCCAGCGCCTCGCCATCCCGGCCGCGGTGATCTTTTCGATGGGTATGCCCAATGCCCGCTGGATCGCGATGCTCCGGTCGATCTGGGCGGTGTCCTCCGGATAGATGTAGAGCGCCCCGGTTTCGTGGAAGACCGGGCTGTCATGCCGCCTGGACAATGCATGCCATTCGGCAAGCGATTCCCAGGCCCAGCGGGTGTAGAGCGCGTTGCCCGCATATTCCGTCCGGATCAGGCGCGTCTCGCCGCCCGAGGAGGAGCGGGCGTGGGCCGCACCCCACGCATCGAGCAGGAGCACCTTGTGGCCCCTGCGCTGGAGGTTCCAGGCGGTCCACGCACCGAACACGCCCGCACCGACCACGATGAAATCCCACCCGCCAAAGGTTCGGGCCTTTGCCGGCGCAGGCGAAGCACCGGCCAGCGCACCCGCCGTCGCCAGCCCGCCGATCAGGTGCCGCCGCGAAACCGGCGCCTCGAAGATCGCTGTGGCCGGACCTTCGCCCCCGGTGCTGCCCGGATCACGTTGCGGCACTATTCCCGCCCCTTCGCCTCGGCACGCAGGCGGTCCAGCTCCGCGACCCACTCCGCCGCCGTGGTCGGTCCCGACGCTTCGAAATGGGTATGATCGGCCATCTCCTCGCGTATCGTCACGAAATAGAGCGCGCCGGTCGGCAGGCCCAGTTCCTTGATCTTCGCCGTCATCGTCGCCTCCTGGGCGGGCGTCGGCCTGGGGCGGGCAGGCTTGTAGAGCAGCACGTCCCAGCCTTCCCCGCCAGCATGCAGGAACAGCTGCGTCGGCGGCTGGCCGCCCGCGATATTGACCTTGTCCCACACCGCCATGCTGCGGATGAAGGTCTCGGTCTGGCCCGGTGCCAGACGGAACATCTCGAACACCGGCGTGGTCATCTCGACCGGGGCGGGCGCCTCGGGCGGCTTGCCCTGCGCCAGCGCCGGTCCGGCAAGGGCGAGCATCGCGAGCGACAGTCTGCCGAGCATCTGGGCCTCCCATCCCGTGTGCCGGGATCGTCGATCCGGACGGACGCCGCGGCAAGGGGCTGATTTGGGTCAGGCGATGCGCAAATGGGTAACCGCGCGCGTGGGATCAGGCCGAACGGTCAACGCATGCCACAAGGGCGTCGCAAATGGCGCTAGAAGCCCGATTTGTCGAAGACATGGCCGTCGGGATCGAGGTCACGAAGATCGCGGCCGCGCGTTTCCTTGCCGAACCGGGCGATCAGCACCAGCGACAACGCCGTCGGCAGCGCGATCAGCAGCGCGGTGGTGGCGAGCGTCGGGATGATCGCAAAGATGCTGAGCGCCTGCGCAAGCACGCCGCCCAGCTTGCTGCAGGCCGCAATCCAGCCGGTGGCGCGGCCACGGATACGGAGCGGGAAGCTCTCCGCGGCATAGGGCAGCAGCATGGCGATGATGCCGTTGCTGCCGACGATCAGCAGGGCGACCGGCAGCACCGGGCTGGCGCCGGCCGATGTGGCGAGCCAGAGCACGCCGGCCAGACCCAGCAACGCCACCGCGATCGACAGGAGCAGCGAATATTTGGTGCTCCATGCGCTGTAGATCCACGCGACCAGGAAGACGGTCGGCAGCGCGATCAGCGCCGAGGCGGCAAGCAGCGAGCTCGATACCTCCATGCTGTAGCCGCGCGCGACCAACTCGGCCGGCAGCCACAGCAGAAGTCCGAAATTGACGAGGCCCCAGCAGATCGCGACCAGGCTGAGCGCGACAAGCTTGCCCGCAAGCGCGCGGCCGGCGAGCGGGACCGCCTTTCCGCGCGCTGCGGCGGCGACATCAGCGGCCGCGACCTGCCGCACGGCCGATCCGAACACCGCCATCACCCGCTCCGCCTCCTGATGCCGGCCGCGCGAGATGAGGAATTTCGCCGATTCGGGTATGAAGGTGCCGAGCAGCACCAGCAGCAATCCGCTCGGCAGATTGGCGAGCCACAGGATGCGCCAGCTGAAGATCGGCTCAAGCCAGGTGGCGATCAGGCTTGCCGCGGCATAACCACCGACCGCGCCAAGCCCGCCGACCAGAACGAGGCTCCAGCCGCGATGTTTGCTCGGCATCATTTCGGCGAGCAGCGCATAGGTCACCGGCAGCATCCCGCCGGCGGCCGCGCCCATCATGAAGCACATGCCGATGTTCCAGGCGAGCGAGGGCATCGCCCCGCAGATCGAGGTGCCGACGAACATCACTGCCGAGAGCAGGATCGACGCCTTGCGCCCGTATATGTCGGCGACCACGCCCCACACGAACGAGCCGACCACCGTCCCCACCAGCGCAAAGAAGGGCACCAGCGACACGGTTGCGCGCGGCACGCCGTATTCGGCGACCATGCCCGGAATGGTGAAGCCCAGGCTTGCCGGCTTCATGATGTCGATCACCAGCGCCACGACCAGCACCAGCATCAGGCGCCAATGCGCCCAGGATAGCGGTGCATCCTCGGGCGCGGCGACGACCAGCGTGCTGGACGCCGCGATTTGCCGGGACAGGTTCCTGGGCAGCAAACCATAAGCCGCGACGGCGATGCCGCCGATGATCATCCACATGCCGGCGATCATGCCGGAGTCCATCGGCATGCCCGCCATGCGGAAGCCCATCGACCGTCCCATCCAGAACATGGGGAGATGCAGCACGACCCCGATCGTCACCGCGATCACGCCGATCACGAATGCCCAGAGACGACGATCGGCAAAAGCGATGCTCGCGCCCGAATTCAATGGATGTTCCCCCTTCGCCAGCCGCCTCATTCCACATGGCGCACAACTCGGCAAATCCGATGTCTGCCATACACTGTGAAAGATCCCGACGACGGATGCCGGCTCGGTGGTCAGCAGGGCATCGTTGAATTGGCCTTGCTCATCGGGAGCCCGGCGCGATTGAAATCCACACCGACAACACAAGAAGCAATGCCAGGCAGGTCACGATCAGGCCAAGCAGCGCCGAGTCCAGCGCCGTTGCCGCCATGACCCCTATCAATATCAGTGCGAGCGAGCCGATGAGCCACAGCCCCGCCGACGCGAACGGGAACGCCTTGAACTTGATCGCCAAGCTGCAGGACCTCCCCGATCGCGCCACGTCATCGCACCCGTTACGCGGCGAAATGCCGGGCCGCGGCGTTCACGAACCCAGACGATAGGTGAGCGACAGGAAACCAACCGGCTGGGTCTTGTGATAGACGATCGGGCTGTCCTTCACCTCGCCCAGCAGGGTGGTGACGGCACCGGTGACGCCCAGGCTGATCCGGTCGGTCAGGCGATAATTGGCGCTGAGCCCGGCGGTGGCGTCCGCGAAGCCGCTGCCGGCGTGAAACTGGGGGAGGCCCGACGCGAGGGACTGCTGTTCGTTCACGCCGAAATAGCGATCATTATGCTTCCGGTCGGCCCAGGTCGCGCCGATCGAGGGGATGAGCGTGAAGCGCGAGGAAATCGCGATTGGATAGGCCAGGCTCGCATCCGCGACGAAGCCTTTGGTCCCGCCGGTGATCCCCTGCGTGCCGCCGACCGTGGCGATGAAGCCTGCCGCCTTCAGGCTTACAAAGCCCCGGCCGCCCAGGCCGAGGGAGAGCTTGCCGATCCCTTCGGGGGCATCCTCTTCACGATAGCCCGGCATTGCCGTCACGCTCACACCCACCGTCACGACGTCGGTGTCGATCACCTTGATGCCGAGCCCGTTGCGAAAATTGGCGAAGAACGGCCCCCAGGCCAGGTCAACCGCGGGCACCGGCTGGACGCGATAATCGTCGGCGCCACGATAGGCGGGCGCATAGGCCACCCCGGCGCCAATGATGTAATGATCGCTGTTCCGCTCAGGCTCCTCGATCTGCGATTGCGGTTCGATTTGCACCACGGGATCGGTCTGCGCCGGGGCGGCGGTGTGCCAGAAGGCGAGCGAAAGAAGCGCGGTCGAGGCAACAAGCTGGGTACGGGTACTCGGCAGGTATCGCATTGATAGTCTCACTGTTTTCGATCCACGAAACGCCGTGGACGCTGGCTGGAAAGCATTGGGTGTTCGGTGCTCGGGCGCGCATCGGCTGATCCCCAAATCTGGTTTTTCCCGAAGGGGCGCCACCAGTCTGTGGATTTCGTCGATCTGCCGGTCGTCATATCCGGCGTCGCCGAGACGCTCGCGCTCGAGCCTGGTCAGCGCCGTTCCGTGCAGGCGGAGCAGGATCGCGTAACGCCGCAAGGCCTCGAGCCGGGGGTCGGCGAGCCGCAGGCTGGCCCGCTGCCCGAAGATGCAGCGGGAAAGATTGCTCTGTCGCACCAGGCTCGAAGCCCGATCGCCGCGCGACAGGGCGATCACCGCCAGCTCGATAGCCGTCAATATGTGGTCGGGCACCAGGGGTATTCTCCTTTCATCCCTCAGACGCCGACGGATCGGCCTGGCCCCATCAAAAATTTGCGGAACAACGGTCAGCCGCAGAATATCCGCGTCCGGGGGCTCCACCTGGTCGCGAACGGTTGCGCTTTCCGATCGAGCAAGATACGGCCATGCATCCTATCGTCCGGCGATGACGAGAGGCTGCACACAGCTTCCGAGGATTGGAGCCATTGGGTCGATGCCGAACTTCGTGAGCAGCGGTGCGGCACGGCGTGGTGGGGCACGGGAGAATTCTCCTTTTGCCTCTAAGACGCCGACAAGCCGGCGCATCCCCATCTGGCGCGGGTCGCTGCAATTCGAATTGCCGGGCTATCATGTCGGATAGCGCCGGCCTTGTCGGGACCTTCATGGACTCGCGCCCGGCCTTGCTGCGCTATCTCAATTTGCGCGGTGCGACGCCCGACGAGGCGGAGGATATTCTCCAGGAGGTTTATCTCAAGCTGTTGGCGGACAAGATCGGCCCGGTCGCCGAACCCCGCGCATATCTTTACAGGATGACCAATAACCACTTCCTCGGATCGCGCCGCACGGCCGGCCGGCGCGCGCGCCGCGAGGAAGACTGGGTGGAGGTCCATGGCGGGGAAGGCGAGATCGACGAGCGGCCTTCGGTCGAGGCGGAGCTCATCGCGCGTGAGCAGCTGGCGATCCTGCAACACGTGCTGGACGGACTGCCCGAACGCACGCGCATGATTTTCCGCCGTTTCCGGATCGACGGCGAACCCCAGCGCCAGATCGCCGCCGATATGGGCATCAGCCTCAGCGCGGTGGAGAAGCACCTGACCCGGGCCTATGGCGCGATCTCGGCCGCAAAGCTGTGTCTGGATGGGGATCGGGGGGATCCGCGGTGTCTCAGTGATGGAAGAAGTCGTCATGGCACCTGAAGCACAGGACAGCGTCCGCGCGCGCGCCATCCAATGGCATATCCGGCTTCGCGACGGCGATGGCGCGGCCTGGGACGCCTTTGCCGATTGGCTTGCCGAGGATCCGCGTCACGCGGAGGTCTATGACGAGGTCGAGCGGACCGATATCGCGATCGAGCCGCTGCTTCCCGGCGTGACCTTCCGCGAAGCCGCCAACGATACCGATGGACCGTTGGCGGCGCCGGCGCGACCGGCGCGCCGCTGGGTCCTGGTCGGCGGCGCGCTGGCGGCATCGGTCGCCGCGGCGATTGTCCTGGCGCCACAGCTCGCGTCCGACCGGTACGAGGTTGTTACCCGCGCAGGCGAGCGTCAGATGGTCACGCTCGATCCTGCCACCCAGGTCATCCTCAATGGTTCGACCCGCATGACCTTCGACCGCAAGGATCCGCGCTTCGCCTCGCTCGCCGAAGGAGAGGCCCTGTTCCGCGTTCGGCATGACGATGCCAACCCGTTCAGGCTTCAGGTGGGTGACAATCTTGTCGAGGATGCCGGAACTGTCTTCAACGTGGCGCATGATCATGGCGAAGTGCGCGTCGCTGTCGCCGAAGGCAGGGTCGTCTACAATCCGAAGGGCAACGCCATAGCGCTGGATGCCGGCCAGGCATTGGTCGACCGGTCCGGTTCCGATACCGTCCGCGTGGCCCATGTGCCGATCGATGCCGTCGGCTCCTGGCAGCAAGGACGGCTCGTCTATTCGAAGGCGCCCCTGTCGCGGGTGGCCGCCGATCTGGGCCGCGCGCTTGGCGTCCGCATCACCGTTGCACCCGCCATCGCGGATCGCGCCTTTTCGGGCGCCATCGCGCTCGATGGCAGCGGTCCCGAGCAGCTCGAGCGTTTGAAGCTGGCTTTGAACGTGGCCCTGGAAACCGGTCCCGATGGTTGGACGATGAAGCCCATCGACGGTGTCGGGCGCTAGGTGGACGGCGGCCGCCGTTGCTGTCGCGTTTGGCCTCGGCGCGGCGGATGTCGCCCATGCCCGGTCATTCAATGTCCCGGCCGGTCCGCTTGGTGAGGTCGCGGCGGCGCTCGGGGCGCAGGCCGGGATCACGGTCGCGGTCAGCGATCCGGATCTCGCCGCCCGCCGCTCGCCCGGCGTCAGGGGCGATCTTTCCGTACGCGCGGCGCTGAAGCGGGCATTGCGCGGAACGGGGACCGTCGCCCTGTTCTACGACAAGGCCACCGTCCGGATCGTGAGGAAGAGCGAAACGGCGAAGTCTCCTGCGACAAGGAGGCCGGCCGCGCCCCAGACACCGGATGCCCCTGCCGAGGAATCGGCCGATATCGTCGTCACCGCCAGCAAGCAGGGAACGTTGCTCGACAATTATCCCGGCTCGGTCAAAATCCTCGAATTCGAGCCGGACTGGCTGGCCCGCAAGGCAGCGTATGGAACGGTCGCGATCACCGAGGCGCTGCCGACGCTCGGCTCGACCAATCTCGGCCCCGGACGCGACAAACTGTTCATCCGCGGCATAGCCGACAGCAGCTTCAACGGCCCGACCCAGGCGACGGTTGGGCAATATCTCGGCGATGTCCGCCTCAACTACAGCGCGCCCGATCCTGACCTCAACCTCTATGACATGGAACGCGTCGAGGTTCTGGTTGGGCCTCAGGGCACGCTTTATGGCGCCAGCTCACTGGGCGGGATCATCCGGCTGGTGCCCAACGTGCCCGATGACGGCAGCACATACGCCACCACATCCACCGGCCTGAGTTCCACACGCTTCGGCGGAATCGGCGCCGACACCGCGGCGATGCTGAACCTTCCGGTCAGCGCGGACCGGATTGCCGTCCGAATCGTCGTCTACGGCGCGCGCGAGGCCGGCTATATCGACGATCCCTCGCGAGGCCTGCGCGATATCAACAGCACGCGAAGCTATGGCCAACGGATGACGTGGCGCATCAACGATCTGTCGGGATGGACGGTCGATATCGGCGGCGTGTTCCAGAACATCGCCAGCCGCGACGGACAATATACGCTGCGCGGCGATCCGCCCCTCACGCGCAACAACGCGCTTCAGCAGCCGTTCCGGAATGACTATCGCCTTGGCTATCTCACCGCGCGCCGGATGATCGGAAGCAAGGATCTTGTCTCCACCACATCGATCGTCCGGCACGACCTGACATCCGTATTCGACGCGACGGGGCATGACGGATCGACGGCGCCGACACGCTTCGAGGAACAGAACGGCATCACGCTCATCTCCCATGAAACCCGTCTCTCGGGCGGTGGCCAGAAGGCGCCCTGGGTGGCGGGCATCGCGGGACTCTACAATATCAGCCGGCTCTCACGCACGCTTGGCCCGCCCGACGCCCCGGCGGAGATCGCCGGCGTCCGCAATCGGCAGATGGAATTTTCGCTGTTCGGCCAGGCATCGCTGCCGATTGTTGGTTCGCTGGTTGCTACCGCTGGCGGCCGCGTCACCATCTCCGGCAGCGCGGGCAATCTGCTCGACGAAGACACCGACGAGCCGGAACAGAAATTCCGCAAGAAGCTGGGCTTCTCTCCGACCTTCGCGCTCGATTGGCAGGCGACGCAATCGCTATCGGGTTTCCTGCGTTATCAGCAGGGGTTCAGAGGCGGCGGGCTGGCGGTGGCGCCCTCCGGCTCGTCGATGGAGGACCAGGAATTCGCGGCCGATGATCTGAACCTGAGCGAGCTCGGCATCCGGTGGCGCAACAAGGAACGCGACCGGCTGTCGATCCGCGCCGCCATGTTCTTCGTGGACTGGAACAACATCCAGGCGGATCTCGTCGATGATTCAGGACTGCCATACACCGCCAATATCGGCAGCGGCAGGATCTACGGGCTGGATGGGGAGATCACCTGGCGCCTGTCGCCCGCCGTAACCGTCACGGCAGCGGCTTTCCTGAACGAAAGCCACCTGTATGCGACCGGGCCGGCGCTCACCGACAACGACCAGAATACCTTGCCGAACATCGCGCACGCCGGGGTGCGCGTCGCGGCGGGATGGAGCACGGAGATCGCCACCGGCGTTACCCTGACCGGCGATGCATCGCTGCGCTATGTCGGCCAATCGCACCTTGGTGCGGGTCCGTTGCTTGGTATTTCCCAGGGACACTATCTCGTCGGCGCATTGGGCGGCCGGATCGATTTCGGTGACTTCGGCATCTCGCTCGATATGGCCAATATCGGCGATACCCGCGCCAACAGCTTCGCGTTCGGCAATCCGTTTGGCCTGTCACAACATGATCAGATCACGCCGCTCCGGCCCAGAACCATCAGACTGGGGATAGACGCGCGCTTTTGAGCTTCTTCCCGATTTGCGCGCGACGCCGCTTCGCGCTTAAGATGCACGGACGCATCTATGAATGGGTTCGAATAAAGTGCCATAAGCGGAGTAAAGATGAGGAATATCAAGGTTCGCCGACGGCGCGGGGAGGCGCTCAGGGAGGCGATACTGGAGGCTGCGTGGGACGAGCTGACGGAAGGCGGCTATTCGAGCCTGACGCTGGAGGCGGTCGCAAGGCGCGCCAGAACGAGCCGCCCGGTGCTGCACCGCCGCTGGACCAACCGCATCGAGCTGGCCGCCGCAGCGATGGCGCATCATTTCGCCTTGAATCCGGTGACGGTGCCCGATCTCGGCAATGTACGCGATGAGCTGGCCATGCTGCTCCGCAAATTCTCCGACCGCGGCACCCCGACGATGCTCCGTCTGATGCTGGCGATGAACGAAGATCTCGCCCGGGCACAGTCGAACCTCTCCACGCTGAAATCCCGGATCGCCGATCATGGCCTGATCGAGGAGATTCTGCAGCGCGGGATCGATCGCGGCGAGATCGCCCCGGACAGGATCACGCCGCGGATCATCTCACTGCCGAAGGATCTGGTGCGTCACGAGGTCATCATGACCCTCGACGGGGTCTCGGATGCCGTCATCTATGAGATACTCGACCAGATATTCCTTCCGCTCGTTTGCCGCCTCCGCCAAGCGGACGAGACGTATCCGGCAAAAGGTTGAGCGACAAAAACACGATGCCGGCCCCCAGCATCAGCATGCCCAGCCACAGCACCGGTCCGAAGACCCAGCCCTGAGCCAGGATAGCCGGAGGCAGGGACGCAGCGACCGCCGCCCATGCAGCGGCGCGCATCCGGCGTTTGCGCGCGGGCGCCGGGCGGCGGCCGAAACGGCGCTGGTGATGATCGTCGTTGGCGAAGCCGAACAGCGCGAAGGCCAGGATGGCGATGATCAGGCCGAGCAGCGTCATTCGGCCGGCTCCAGTTCGCGGAGCGGCGCGGCGGCGTGCCGCGGCGTTCGCGTGCGCGCCGCCGCCGGACGGTGCCGCGCGACCCGCCGTGCGGTGGCGAGGAACGCGATGCCGAACGCCAGCAGCGCCAGGTCAACCCCGGCGAGGACGAAATCGCCCGACATCAGCGTCGCAAGCAGTCCGCGCTCGGTCGCGAACAGATTGTAGACGGGCAGCGCCGCCAACAGCGCGCCGGTCGCGCCGAGCAAGGCCGTCCAGCTCGGCGCGGGGCGGCGGACGATGGCGAGCAGCAACGCGGCGCCCCAGGCCAGGAACAGCGTGTGGACCTCCCATTCCGCGCGGTCCTTCATCCCCGTCGGCAGCAGGCGGTTCGCCCAGAGCATGCAGGCGATACCGAGCGGAAAGCCCGCCAGGACCGCGACGTTCAGGCGCTCGACCAGCCAGAAGCCGAGATGCGGGCGCGCCGGATCGGGCAGCTTCTCGCGCCGCTTGACCGTCCACAGCACCAGCCCGCTCGCGACCATCAGCGAGCCCGCGACGCCGCACAGGAAATAGATCCACCGCAGGCCGTAATCGGCGAAGCGTCCGGCGTGGAGGCCGATCATCGCGCCCGCCGTGACCGCGGCGCCACCGGGCGCGGGCGATTGCCACAGCAGCGCGCCGGTCGTCCCGTCATAGGTCAATCGCGGCGTGCGCGAGGACAGCATCGACGACGGGGCCCGGCTGATGCTGACGCGCGCGGCCGCATCGCCCGCCTCGCTCACATCGATGAAGCCGACGGGCGCGCCCAGCCGACGCTCCGCATCGCGCACCAATGCTGTCAGATCGACCAGCGGCGCGGGGCGCCCGGTGCGCTCGACCTGTTCCGCATGCGGGAACAGCGCATCGAACAGCTTTTCCTCGTCGCTGTAATTGGCGACGACCGCCCAGGGCATCAGCATCGCCATCAGCGTGACCAGCCCGGTATAGGTGATCATCAGATGGAAGGGCAACGCGAGCACCGCGCTCGCATTATGCCCGTCCAGCCACGACCGCTGCCCCTTGCCGCGGCGGAGCGTGAAGAAGTCCTTGAAAATCTTCTTGTGGGTGACGATCCCGCTGAGGATCGCGACCAGCATCATCATCGTCGCGAACCCGACCAGCCAGCGCGCCCAGATCACCGGCATGTAGTGAAGGTCGAAATGGAAGCGGTAGAAGAACTCGCCGCCGCGCGTCTCGCGCACCGTCGCGGGCAGGCCGTCCGCGCCGATCAGCGCCTGGGTGTCGCGCCGCCCGCGCCGGCGGGGCCGTTCGCCCTCCTTGGGCTGGGGCTGCCAGAAGACCTGCGCGCCGGGCGTGCGCTCGGTCGGCATGGTGATGAACCAGCTTTTCGCGTCGGGCGCCTTGCCCTCCAGAAATCGCTGCGCCCCCGCCAGCACCTGAATCGGCTGTTCGACCCGCGCCAGTTCGGGGCGCGCCCAGCGGTTCATCCCCTCGCGCCAGAACGCGATCGTCCCGGCGACGAAGACCAGGAACAGCACCCAGCCGAGCAGCATCCCCGACCAGGTATGCAGGAAGGATTGCGACTGGCGGAAGCTCTTGCTCATGCGCGCCCCGTCATCGCGATCGACCCCCAGGCGATCGCGCCGGCGACCGCCCCCGCCGCCGCCAGCGTCCAGATCGCGCGCCAGCCGCTGCGCGCGGCGAAGGCCCACATCGCCGAGGCCGCGCAGAGGACGAAGGCGACCAGCGTCGCGATGATCGTCGCCTCGGATCGCTCCCCCGGCAGCACGCGGGCCAGCGCCATCGCCCACAGGCTGGCCACGGCGTAACCGAGCGGAATGGCGGCGAGGACGCGGAGGACCGTATCGCCCCGCCGCAGCCACGGCGCGGATGCCCGGTCGATCCTCAGCTTCATTGGTCGCACGCTCACGGGAAGCTGTACCGGATCGTGGCGAACACCGTGCGCGGGCTGCCGTAGAAATTGCCCCGCCCGCTCGATGAGATGCGCGCATAATAGGTGCGGTCGAACACGTTGTTGACGTTGGCCGACAGCGAAAGCTGCTCGCTCAGCTTGTACCCGGCGCGCAGGTCGAGCACCGCATAGTCGCCCTGGCGCACGATCGAGGAGCGGGTGCGCAGCGAACCATCGGCGTTGAACACGGGCGGGTTGCCGCCATAGGTCGAACTGAACCAGGTCACCCCGCCGCCGAAGCTCGCCCCGGCCAGCGGCCCGGTCACGGGCGCGTAGTTGGTGAACGCCTTGACCGAATGTTCGGGGATCACCGGCACGAACGAGATGCCCTCGAACAGTGCGTTGGTATCCTCCAGATATGTGTTGCGGTTGAAGGTATAGCCGCCGTTGATCCGCCAGCCGGGCATGATCTCGCCCGTCGCTTCCGCCTCGATGCCGCGCGCGCGCACCTTGCCGATCTGGAACACGACGCCCGGCAGATCGGCATCGCTGAACAGCCGGTTCGACTGGGTGATCTGATAGGCCGCGAGCGACAGCAGCAGCCGGTCGCCGAACAGCGACAGCTTCGTGCCCGCTTCATATTGCGAACCGATCAGCGGCTCGATGGCGGCGCCATCGGCGCGCGGCAGCGTTGAGCTTTGCGGGGAGAAGCTGTCGGCATAGCTGGCATAGAGATTGAGGTTGCCGGTCACGTCCCAGACGATGCCGGCATAGGGGGTGAACTTGGCCTCGACGCCGTAGCCGGTCGGCGGGGGCAGGACGGGCAGCATCGAGATCACCGTTTCGTTGTTGGTGTCCCACCAGGTCAGCCGCCCGCCGCCGACCAGCGTCAGGCCCGCGACCGGGCTCAGGCGCAGCTGACCGTACAGGCCATATTGTTCGACCTCGCTATAGGTCCCGCCGTAATTCTGCGTGACCGTCTGTCCTGGCGTTCCGCCCTGCACCGGATAGGGCGGCAGCGGGCCATAGGGATCGAGCGGCGGCTCGGCGGGCGATACCGGGTCATAGACGTCGATCCGCGCATAGTTGGACAGGCGGGTGAAGTAGGAATAGCCCGACCGCGCCTGATAATCGCCGCCCAGGATCAGCGTCTGGTCGCGGCCGAACAGCGGGAAGCTGCCCACGCCGTTGAAATCGAACGCGCGCGTGTCCTGGAAACTGTCGCCGCGATAGGCGATGTGGCTGGTCATGCCGTTGGTCGGCGTGATCGGCTGGTTGCCGATATAGCTGTAGACGTCGATGCGATCGACATTGGCGACGAGGCCCGTCGCGCGTAGCGTCCAGCGGTCGCTCACCTGATGCGCCAGTTCGACGAAGCCCGACCAGCTTTCCGAACGGAAGCGGTTCCAGTCGGCGCCCAGATAGGTCGAGCGATGGATGTCGAGCAGCCGGCCGTCGCTGCCGTCGAGCCCGCCGATGATGCCGGGCAGCCCCGATTGGATGGCGGGCTTGAAGCGGTCATAATCGCCGCCGAAGGTCAACGTCGTGCGATCGCCGATCTCGATCGAGCCGACCGCGAAGGCGCCCACGCGGTTGCGGTGCGCAACGTCGAAAAACTGGTCCTGATCCTGCGTCATGACACCGGCGCGCAACCCCGCCCGGTCGCCGATCGGCGTCGATATGTCGAGCTCGACGCGGATATTGTCATAGCTGCCATAGCCCGCCGACGCCTGCATCCGGAATGCCTCCAGCGGGCGCTTGCGCACCAGGTTGATGCTGCCCGCCGGATTGCCCGATCCGCTGAACAGTCCCGCGGGGCCGCGGAGCACTTCCAGCCGGTCATAGAAGAACAGGTCGGGCACCACCGCGGGGAAGCCGAACGCCATCGTCGGCACGCCATCGACCAGATAGTTGCTGATGGCGAAGCCGCGCGACAGGAACGATGGATCCTCGCTGCCCACGCCGTTGACGGTGATGCCGTTGGTGGCGGTCAGCGCATCCTCCAGCGTGAACAGGTTCTGCGCCTCGATCTGTTCGCGGTCGATCAGCGTGACGGTATTGGGCACGTCCTTGAGCGGGGTGACGGTCTTGCCGACCTCGCGGCCATAGCTTTTGCCGACGACGACGATATCGCCGCCACGCTGATCCCCCTCATGCGCATCCTTGACGGCATCTTCCCGGTCTTTCTCGCCCGCGACAGCCGGCTCCGAAAGGCCGATTACAGCTACGGTTGCCAGCAGAAAACCCGATTTACCCACGCCTTTTTACCCCCGATGTGTAGAGTCGGCGCGGACATAGCCAGTATGATGTTGCGAGTCACTAGCATTATCAATTGAATTTGCGCCCGCCGGCGTGCCTGCGGGGCATTCCCCTCCGGCTCACCGGTAGCGCTGGATGTCGAGGTTACCGCCGATCCTTGCTCATCGAATAAGGACGTGCGCCGGGTGCTACCGCCCAGGTCCGGTTCGGCGTCGCCTGCATCTCGAAGCGAAGTTCGCCACCCGCCATGATCTCTTCATGCCGCACGAAGCTGCGTGCCAGGGGCTGGCCGTTGAGCGTCACCCGGCCGACATAAGGCCGGTCGTCGCCGATGTTCGCCGCGATCGTGAAGCGCTTGCCATTGGGCAGGTTCAGGCTTGCCCGCTCCACGAACGGCCGGCCGATGACATATTCCAGGCTTCCGGGGGTGACAGGGTAGAAGCCCAGCGCGGTGAACATCAGCCAGGCCGACATCTGGCCGAGATCGTCATTGCCCGACAGGCCGTCGGGCGTCGGCTTGTACTGGCTGTCGACGATCTGCTTCAGCCGTTCCTGCGTCCGCCACGGCGCGCCGGCATAATTATAGAGATAGGCGACGTGGTGGCTGGGCTCGTTGCCGTGGATATACTGGCCGATCAGCCCGGCAATGTCTTCGGCATGGCTATAGTCCAGCTTGGAATTGTCGAACTCGAACATCGCGTCGAGCTTGGCGATGGCGGCCTTGTCGCCACCCATGGTCTTGAACAGGCTCGCCTGATCCTGCGGCACGAACCAGCTATATTGCCACGCATTCCCTTCGGTATAGTCGGAGCCATAGTTGATCGCGGTGGGATCGAACGGCACGCGGAAGCTGCCGTCGCTCTTGCGGGCGCGCAGGAAGCCAGTCTTGGCATCGAAGCTGTTGCGCCAGTTGCCCGCGCGCTTGAGGAAGGTCGCGGCGACGTTTTTGCGGCCCATCGCCTCGGCCATGCGCGCGATGGTCCAGTCGTCATAGGCATATTCGACGGTCTTGGACGCAGCCTCGGGCTCCCGGTCGATCGCGACATAGCCCAGCTTCATATAGTCGCCCAAGCCGCCATAGGGCGCGTAGGTCGCGCTCGCGACCATCGCGTCGAGCGCCTCGTCCGCGTCGAAACCGCGCACGCCCTTCAGATACGCATCGGCGATCACCGGCACCGCGTGATAACCGATCATCGTCCAAGTCTCGCGGCCCTGGAACTGCCACACGGGCAGGATGCCGTCCGGGCTCGCCTTGCGGCTGGCGAGCAGCGAACGGACGAAATCGCTGTTGGTCTTCTCCGGCTGAATCAGCGTCAGCAGCGGATGCTCGGCGCGGAACGTATCCCATAGCGAGAAGGTCGACCGGAAAGTGTAGCCCTCCGCGCGGTGGACCGCGTCGTCGGGACCGCGGAAGCGCCCGTCGGCATCGCCCGCCACCGATGGCGCGAGCAGCGTGTGGTAGAGCGCGGTATAGAGATTCTTGCGCATCGGCGCGGGAGCGTCGATCTCGACCGCGGACAGCGCCTTTTCCCAGACCGCCTTCGCATTCGCCCGCACCGCGTCGAAGCCGCCCTCCTCGCTTTGGAGATTGGCGATCGCGCCCGCCTCGTCGACCGAGGAGATCGCGACTTTCACCTCGAGCGGCTTGTCCAGCGTGCCGAAATCGAACCGGCCGACCAGCGCCCGGCCGGATCGTTCGGCCACGCTGTCGGTGCCGTGCCCCGGAGCGCGGAACCCCTTATAGGCGACGTCCTTCTCGGTGCTGATAAAGGCATGGTCCTTGAGCGGCGCCGAGAAGCGCATGGCGAAGAACAGCTTGCGCGCGGGCGCCCAGCCGCGCGTCTCGCGCGAACCGGTGATCGTGCCGTCCGGATGGCGCCTGAGCGACGACCACAGGATCTTGCCCGGATAATTGTACAGCGAACTGCGCAGGTCGAGCACCAGATGCGCCGCCTTGCCCTTGGGGAAGCCGTACCGGTGCACGCCGATCCGCGTCCCCGCGGTCATCTCCGCGCGCACGCCGGGATCGGCGAGCGTGACCGCATAATAGCCGGGCTGCGCGATCTCGGTGGCGTGGCTGAAGCGCGAACGATAGCCCGAGCCCGGCTTCTTCGCGTCGCCCGGCTCGATCGGCACGGCGTCGCCCGCCACCGGCATGACGAGGAAATCGCCCAGGTCCGAATGGCCCGAACCCGAGAAATGCGTGTGCGAGAAGCCCTGGATCGTCGGGTCTTCGTAGCGATAGCCGGCGGCGTGATCATAGCATTCGCGGATGACGCAGCCGGTATCGGTGTCCGGGCTCAGCTGCACCATGCCGAATGGCACCACCGCGCCCGGAAAGGTGTGGCCTTCGCCCCCCGTGCCGATGAACGGGTCCACATCCTCATATCCCTGGGCGATCAGCGGGGCCGCGAACACGAGTGCGAGCGCGGCGGCGAAGCGGGGGCGGAGCATGGGCATGGGCCGCCTTCTAAACACCCGGACCCGAAAGGAGAAAGGGGCGATGTGCTTATGGCGCGACGAGCCCGAATATGCCGAAGCTGAACGAATAGCGCTCGTTCGACGGGAACGCCGCGAAGGCGGTGATCTGGCCGGCCTCGTAGCGGAAATGCCAGGTCTGCTCGAACGCCGGTGCGGACACGGCGAAGGCGGCGGGATCGAACAAGGCGATATTCGCCCGGTGATCGGGATCGCGCACCGATGCGTAGCGGATGGCCTGCGTATCGATGCCGCGCGCGCGCGCCGCGAAATCCTGGCACGCGCCATAGTCGCCCGGCGCGGTCCAGTGCGCCGCATCGGCATCGAACGGCGGCGCGGTCAGGTCGATCGCGCGATCGGCCGCGATCTCCACGGTGAAGGCCGAATGCTCCACCACCGCGGTGGGCGGCGAGAAGCCGGGCGAGCGCGAAAAGAACAGCAGCCGCCAATAGGCCGTCTCCGCGACGGCCGAGGCGATATGCTCTGACGCATAGAATATGCCCGGCCGCTCCTTCGCGCGGCGGAACCGCGACGGTTTCGCATAGCCATAGCGGAACGGCGTGGCGAGGAGGTAGTGGAGCCCGCGCGCGGCCACGGGCAGCACCGGCTTGACCTCCTCGACCAGCTGTTCGAGCAGCGCTTGATCGTCGCTATTGGCCGCGAGGCGATTGGTCGAGATGCGGTGCTGCGCCTCCACCAGGCGCCACACCGTGCCGGCATATCGTCGAAAATCGGCCGGGGTCGGGACCGCCTCAGACCTGCGCGCGGTGGTCATCGACATAGTTCGCCACCGCATCCAGCCCCCGGATCGATCGGATCAGGTCGATCGGTCGGCCCTCCAGATCGAGATTGGCGCTGCGCAGCCAGGACATCGACGCGTCATCGTCGCTTCCCGTCAGCGCATCGAGGCTGCGGAACAGGCGCACCAGATACTGGCCCAGCTCGAACGCCTTGTTCGACCGGTTGAGCTCGAAATCGCCGGAACGGAGCCGAGATGCGGTGGCGGGCGAGAGGCCCAATATGGCGCCCAGCTGCTCGTTGGTCAGCCGCCAGCACGATGCGACGCGCGAGACCGCGGCGGTGAGCACGCGGTTCTCTTCGACCTTCTGTACGGGTTGTGCGGTCGCCATATCCATTCTCTGGAATGAAATGATTATATTTCGCTTATAGGAATGGCCATGACGATTTGCAAGGCTATTGTACCCGAGCGCCACGATCGGCCATTGACGGTAGGGTCAGGCCGCCTAGCATCCGGTCGGACATCGTGGAGGCGAACGGCATGCGGCGATTGGGTTTGGTGATGGCGGCGCTTGCAATGCCGATGGGCGCGCACGCGCAATCGTCCAGTGCAAAGGCGGAGGCGCAGGCGCTCGACATCGCCAAGCGTTCGATCGCGTTCCGATCGGTGCGCGGCGAAGGCAACCAGACCAAGCAGCTCGCCGATTATCTGAAGGGCGTTCTGGTCGCGGGCGGGTTCGCCGCCGGTGACGTGACGGTGACCCCGGTCGACGACACCGCGATGCTGGTGGCGACCTATCCCGGCACCGACGCTGCCGCCAAGCCGATCATCATCTCCGGCCATATCGACGTGGTCGAGGCCAAGCCGGCCGACTGGGAGCGCGATCCCTTCACCGCGGTGGTGGAGAACGGCTACATCTTCGGCCGCGGCGCGACCGACATGAAGCTGGACGCCGCGCTCGCCATCGCGACGCTGATCGATATGAAGCGCGCCGGGTTCAAGCCGCGCCGGCCGATCATTCTCGCGCTGTCGGGCGATGAGGAAACGACGATGAAGACCTCGGCGATGCTCGCCGATCAATTAAAGAATGGCGAGATGGTGCTCAACATCGACGGCGGCGGCGGGCTGCTGGGCGAGGACGGCAAGCCGCAATATTTCACCATCGGCGCGGCGGAGAAGACCTATGCCGATTTCGAGCTGAGCGTGACCAACGAAGGCGGCCATTCCTCCGCCCCGCGCAAGGACAATGCGATCAACCAGCTGGCGGCGGCTTTGGTCAAGATCGGCGCGTACCGCTTCACCCCGCAGATCAGCCCGATCACCAAGGGCTATTTCGAGGGCGTCGCCCCGCGCCAGACCCCCGAGCTGGGCGCGGCGATGCGCGCCTTCATCGCCAATCCCGCGGACAAGGCGGCGATCGAGACGCTGGCGGCGAGCCCCGCCTATGTCGGCCAGATCGGCACCACCTGCGTCTCGACGATGGTCTCCGGCGGGCACGCGCTCAACGCGCTGCCGCAGCGCGCGACGGCCAACATCAATTGCCGCATCTTCCCCGGGGTGAAGCCCGCCGATGTGATGGCGGAGCTGAAGAGGGTCGCGGCCGATCCGGCGGTGACCTTCAAGGACGTGACCGAAGGCTCAAACCCCACCGACGCCTCGCCGTTGCGCCCCGATCTGACCACCGCGGTCAAGAAGGCGCTGGGCAAGGTCCGCCCCGGCGTTCCGGTGTTTCCGAGCATGTCCGCGGGCGCGAGCGATTCGATGTGGTACCGCTCGGTCGGCGTGCCGAGCTACGGCGTCAGCCCGATGTTCGTGAAGGAATCGGACGATTTCAGCCACGGCCTCAACGAGCGCGCGCCGATCGACAACATCCCGCTCGGCATCACCTATTACCGCTCGCTGCTCACCGATCTGACGAAGTAAGTCCCGCGAGGAGGGCCACGCAACTGCCACAACCGTCATCCTGAACTTGTTTCAGGATCCATCTCACCACCGGGGAGAGCCGGGCTTGTGGCACGATGGATGCTGAAACAAGTTCAGCATGACGGCTAGTGAGAGTCACACCCGGATAAGCCAGGGAGCGCTACGATCCGATCAGCGCGGCGATGTGGCGCGTGGCGATGCCGCCCGCCTCCTCGGCGGTGAAGCTGGCGGGGGACAGGCAGAGTTCGAGCCATAGCCCATCGACCAAGGCGGTGATGGCGATGGCGGTCAGCCGCAGGTCGGCGGGGGCGACCCCGCATTCCGCCAGCAGCGTTTCGAGATCGCGGCGATAGCTGCCATAGATATCGTCGTGCAGCGCGGCGATATCGGGCCGCGCCTTGACCAGGCTCCAGAAGGCGATCCACGTCGCAAGCAGCCCCGGATCGGCGATCGGCGGATCGAAGCTGGCGGTGACATAGGCGTCCAGCCGCGCGCGCGGGCTGCCCGCCGTCGCCATCGCGGCATCCAGCGCGGCGCTGACCCGTTCGCCGACATGGCGGTAGGTCGCCGCGATCAGCGCGTCGATCCCGTCGAAATAATGCCCGACCAGCCCCGGCGACACCCCTGCCTCCAGCGCGATCGCGCGTACCGATGCGCCCCCCGCGCCCTCGGCCGCCAACACCCGCGCGGTCGCCTCGATCAGGCTTAGCCGGCGGGCATCGGGTTCGGCGCGGGAGAAGGCGGGCTGGGCCATTGAATTGCTCTAACACTTGTTATACGATCGTACAACAAGGAGGCCGGCATGGCGCAAACCCAAGCGATCAGCGACGACATCGATCCCGATGCGGACTGGAGCCTGCCCGGCTGGCTCTATACCGATGCCGAATATTTCGACGTCGAGATCGCCCGCGTCATCCGCCCGTCGTGGCAGATCGTCTGCCATGTCAGCGACATAGCGAACCGCGGCGATTACCACACGCTCGACTATATCGGCGAAAGCGTCATCGCGGTGCGCTGCGATGACGGCGAGATCCGCGCCTTCGCCAATGTCTGCCGCCACCGCGCGATGCGGCTGGTCGAAGGGCCACACGGCTGCGCGAGGAAGCTGGTCTGCCCCTATCACGCCTGGACCTACGATCTCGACGGGCAATTGCGCGGCGTGCCGATGCGCGCCGATTACCCGGCGCTCGATATGGCGGCGAGCGGGCTCGCAGCCGTAGAGGTCGAGATATGGAACGGTTTCGTCTTCGTCCGGCTGGAGGATGACGGAGGGCCGTCGGTCGCCGAAATGATGTCCCCCTATACCGTCGAGATCGCGCCCTACCGGTTCGAGGATATGCGCATGCTCAGCCCGGTCCGCGCCCGCGAGCGCGCGGTCAACTGGAAGAATGTCGGCGACAATTATTCGGACAATCTCCACATTCCCGTCGCGCATGATGGGCTGACGCGGCTGTTCGGCAAGAGCTACGCGATCGAGGCCGAACCCTGGGTCGACAAGATGTCCGGCCAGCTGGTCGACCGCCCCTCCGCCAACCCGTGGGAGCGCTTCTACCAGACGCACCTGCCGCGCGTGGCGCATCTGCCCGAAGCGAACCAGCGGCTGTGGCTCTATTACAAGCTGTGGCCCAACATGGCGTTCGACATCTACGCCGACCAGATCGATTTCATGCAGTGGCTGCCGCTGACGCCGACCACGTCGCTGCTGCGCGAGATGTCGTTCGCGCTGCCCGATGACCGGCGGGAGATGAAGCTGGTCCGCTACGCCAACTGGCGGATCAACCGCACGGTCAATGCCGAGGACACCTGGCTGATCGAGCGCGTCCAGCAGGGCATGGCCTCGCACAGCTACACCGCCGGCCCGATCGGCGCGAGCGAGGTATGCCTGCGCAGCTTCGCCAAGAAAATCCGCCGCCTGATCCCCGAAGCCCGCCAGCATCGCGCCCCCGCGCCGGGCTGGTCGAGACGGCCACGATCAACCTGAATTCGTCACCCTGAACTTGTTTCAGGGTCCACCCCTCCACCGGCGAAGTCGCCGCTTGTTGCACCATGGATGCTGAAACAAGTTCAGCATGACGGAAGAAAGAAGAAGTGATGACCAAATCCTACGACGCGCTCATCATCGGCGGCGGGCATAACGGCCTGGTCTGCGCCTTCTATCTGGCGCGCGCGGGGCTGAAGGTCCGCGTGCTCGAACGCCGCCACATCGTCGGCGGCGCGGCTGTCACCGAGGAATTCCACCCCGGCTTCCGCAACTCCACGGCCAGCTACACCGTCAGCCTGCTCCGCCCCAAGGTGATCAAGGACATGCGCCTGCACGAACGCGGCTGGCGGATCATCGAGCGGACGATCAGCAACTTCTTCCCGCATGACGACGGCTATCTGAAGCTGGGCGGCGGACAGGTGCGGACGCAGGCGGAGTTCGCCCGATACTCGCAGAAAGACGCAGACACCTTCCCCCAATATGAGGAAGCGCTGGAGCGCGTCGCCGAGGTATTGCGCGACATGGCGCTGAAGACCCCGCCCAACGCCGGCGGGGGCTTGCGCGCGCTGATCGCCGCCGCGGCGCAGGGCAAGCGACTCGCGGGCATGAGCATCGAGGCGCAGCGCGACGTGATGGACCTGTTCGTCAAATCGGCGCGCAGCTTCCTCGATAGCTGGTACGACAACGAGTACATCAAGGCCGCGTTCGGCTTCGACGCGGTGGTCGGCAACTATGCCAGCCCCGATACGCCGGGCAGCGCCTATGTGCTGCTCCACCACGTCTTCGGCGAGGTCAACGGCAAGAAGGGCGCCTGGGGCCATAGCGTCGGCGGCATGGGCGCGATCACCCGCTACATGGCCGAGGCGTGTGAGGAACTGGGCGTGGAGATCAGCCTGGAAGCGCCGGTCGCCAAGGTGCTGGTCGATGGCAACCGCGTGACCGGCGTGAAGCTGGAAAGCGGTGAGGAGATCGCGGCGCCGATCGTGTCGGCCAATGTCGGCCCCGCCTTGCTCTACCGCCAGTTGGTAGACTGCGCCGACATGACCCCCGAATTCGCCCGGCGGATGGACAATTTCAAGGTTGGGTCGGGCACCTTCCGCATGAACGTCGCGCTCAGCGAACTACCCGATTTCGCGGTGCTGCCGGGCAAGGAGGTGGCCGAGCACCACACCTGCGGGATCATCATCTCGCCGACGCTCGACTACATGGACAAGGCGTTCACCGATGCGAAGGCGTTCGGCTGGTCGAAGGAGCCGATCGTCGAGATGAAGATCCCGACCTCGATCGACGACAGCCTCGCGCCCCAGGGCCAGCACATCGCCAGCCTGTTCTGCCAGCAATTCGCCCCCGAGCTGCCGGACGGCCGCTCATGGGACGACGAGCGCGAGGCGGCGGCGGACCTGATCGTCGATACCGTCACCAAACACGCGCCCAACTTCAAGCGATCGATCATCGCCCGCCAGATCCACTCGCCGCTCGATCTGGAGCGCAAGTTCGGCCTGATCGGCGGCGACATCATGCACGGCCATATGTCGCTGGACCAATTGTGGGCGGCGCGGCCGGTGCTGGGCCACGGCGACTACCGCGCCCCGATCAAGGGCCTCTACATGTGCGGCGCCGGCACCCACCCCGGCGGCGGCGTCACCGGCGCGCCGGGGCATAACGCAGCGCACGAGATTTTACGGGATCGGAGTTTCGTGGGGCGAATGTTTGGGTAGGGATCAAGCTGCCCGCTTGGGCCCTTCCAAAGTCAGTTGCGCGATATAGCCCGAGCGGCTTTCGCCCGCCGCGCGCGCCATCGCATCGAGCCGTTTCAGCACACGCCGGGGGAGCGTGATGTTCACGCGTTCGATGGTGTCGTCGAACAAGGCTGCATCGAGGGTGATAACGCCGAACGTCCAATCGGCATAGGCCGCGTCCTGCCTGAGTGCATCGAGGCTGGAGGGCGCAGGAATCGCATCGCCCGCGTCAAGCGCCGCGTCGATCCATGCCGCCGCTGCTTCCTCAGCGCCCGCCAACGCCTCATCAAGCGTGTCGCCGGCCGAGAAGCATCCGGGCAGGTCAGGCACGACCACGCCGAAGGCCGTGGTTTCCGATCCGGTTTCAATCGCGATGGGATAGCGCATGGTCATTTTCCTACAGCCGCGCCTGTTTGCGGATGGCCGCAATCAGACCGCGTCCCAAATCCTTCTTCGGATGCGGCACGACGACGTGACCAGCGCGATCCGGATGCTTGAACACATGATGCGAACCGCGCACGCGATCTAGCACCCATCCGGCGGCCTCGAGTTCGCGAATGAGCGCCGCACTTTTCACGTGCGCATTATACACACGATAGGGAGGGCGTCAATCGACACGTGTGCGCCGCACCCACAAATAAACCGGCAGCCCCAGCAGCATCAGGCCCAGCCCCCACAGATCGGCCTTCAAACCCAGCCCCCACACCATCCACAACACGAACCCGGCCGCCACCGCCGCGGCGATCATCAGCGGCTTGTCCCCGGGCAACAGCTTAATCGCGGCGAGGGCGCTCGCCAGATAGGCGACCATGCCCGCGGCCAGGCTGATCGTCGCGATGTCCTGGAACAGCTGGCCGGTCTTGCTGGTGTAGTTGAGCAGCATCACCCCCGTCACCAGCAGGCCCGATACGATATGCGCGCGCGCCGGGGTGCCGCGCCTGCTCTCCTTGCCGAACCAGGCCGGGAACACCCCGCCCTGCGCCATTGCGCGCGGCACCTCGCCCTGCAGCATGATGAAGCCGTTCAAGGCCCCGAACGCGCTGATCGCGGCAAACAGCGCGACCACCGCGGCCATGCCGGTGCCGAGCGTGCGGCCTAGGAACTCGGCGATCGGCGCGGGCGAGGCGGCGGTGATCTCCGCCGGCATCAGCAGCGCGACCGAAGCCGCGACCGCGAAATAGATCAGGCCGGTCAGCGCCGTGCCGATCAGCGTGACGCGCGGGATGGTGCGCTCCGGATTCTCTACTTTATCCGCAGGGACGGTCGCGGATTCGACGCCGAGGAACCCCCAGAAGGTCAGCGCCGCCGCGCCCGCGATCGCTCCCGCGCCGATCGGCACCGGTGCCGCCGGCGCCACCGCGCCCGCGCCGTCACGCAGCAGCAGCCACGCGGCGAGCAGGATCACGCCCGCCAGCGGCATCAGCTTCAGCACCATCGTCACCAGCTGCACCCGCCCGGCGAGCGCGACGCCGCGGATGTTGACCGCGACCAGCCCCCACACCAGCACCAGCGCCGCGACGCCCGAGAGGTAAGGGGTGGTCGTCAGCACCGGGAACACCAGGCTCAGCGCGCTCACCACCGCGATGGCGACGGCGGCGTTGCCCGCCCAGATCAGCACCCAATAGCTCCACGCGACGAAGAAGCCGACGGTCGGCCCGAACGCGGCATTGGCGAAGGCATATGGCCCGCCCGCGCAGGGAATCTTCGCCGCCAGCCGCGCGAAGACGAAGGCCAGGCACATCGCCCCCGCGATCGTCACGCCCCAGCCGATCAGCGCGTTCGCCCCCAGCGGCGCGAGGTTGGCGGGCAGCAGATAGATGCCCGATCCGATCATGTTGCCGACGACCAGCGCGAGTGCCGTCCAGAACCCCAATGCCCGCCGTGATGCCGCGATTGCCATGCACCGCCCCCTTGCTGTCATCAGTCTAGGCATTGTTCGCGGTTGGACGCTAAGGATAATCGCGATGACCCCGGCCACGCCTTCCCCACGCCACTGGCCGCAGCAGCTGATCGACGCCGCGCTGGCGCTGCACGACAACCGGCTGGCGGAGGCCGAGCCGCTCCTGAAAGCCCACCTCAAGGCCGATCCGTTCGACGTCCAGGCGATCCGCATGCTGGCCGAACTGGCCGGGCGGATCGGGCGCTACAAGGATGCGGAGAATCTGCTGCGCCGCGCGGTCGAGCTGTCGCCGGGCTTCACCGCCGCGCGCGCCAATCTCGCCATCGTGCTCTACCGGCAGAACCGCGCGCCGGAGGCGATCGCCGAACTTGATCTGGTCATGGAGGAAGACCCCGACAATCCCGGCCACGCCAATCTGAAGGCGGCGGCGCTCGGGCGGATCGGCGGCTTCGACGAGGCGATCGAGCTGTACGAGGCGGTGCTCAAGGAAAAGCCGCGCCAGCCCAAGGTGTGGATGAGCTACGGCCATATGCTCAAGACGGTCGGGCGGCAGGCGGACGGCGTCGCCGCCTATCGCCGCGCGATCGAACTGATGCCCGAACTGGGCGAGGCGTGGTGGAGCCTCGCCAATCTCAAGACCGTCCGCTTCGACGATGCCGATATCGCCGCGATGCAGGCGGCGCTCGCGCGCGGCGACATTTCCGACGAGGACCGCTTCCACCTCGATTTCGCGCTGGGCAAGGCGTTCGAGGACCGCAAGCGGCCGGCCGAGGCGTTCGATCACTATGTTGCGGGCAATGCGCTGCGGCGAACCAAGATCGTCTACGACGCCGATGAGACCGAGGCGTTCGTCGATCGCAGCATCGCCCTGTTCACGCCGGCATTTTTCGCGGAGCGCGCAGGGGGCGGCTGCGATGCGCCCGACCCGATCTTCATCCTGGGCATGCCGCGCGCCGGATCGACGCTGGTCGAGCAGATCCTATCGAGCCATTCGCTGGTGGAGGGAACATCGGAACTGCCCGACATCCCCATATTCGCCCGCCGCTGGCCCGACTATCCCGGGCATCTCGCCGAACTCGCGCCGGACACGCTGCGCGCGCTGGGCGATGAATATCTTGATCGCACCCGCATCCAGCGGCGCACCGATCGGCCCTTGTTCATCGACAAGCTGCCCAACAACTGGGCGCATGTGCCCTTCATCCACCTGATCCTGCCCAACGCGAAGATCGTCGACGCGCGGCGGCATCCGCTCGGCTGCGGCTTTTCCAACTTCAAGCAGCATTTCGCGCGCGGTCAGGCGTTCAGCTACGACCTGACCGACATGGGCCGATATTATCGCGACTATGTCCGGCTGATGGCGCATGTCGATGCGGTGCTGCCGGGCCGGGTGCACCGCGTGCTCTACGAAAACATGGTCGACGATACCGAGGCCGAGGTGCGCGCGTTGCTTTCCGCTTGCGGCCTCGATTTCGAACCGGCGTGCCTTGAATTCCACAAGACCGATCGCGCGGTGCGCACCGCCAGCTCCGAACAGGTGCGCCAGCCGATATTCCGCGAGGGCACAGAGGCTTGGCAGCCGTTCGACGCCGCGCTGGAGCCGCTCAAGACCGCGCTGGGGGACGTGTTGAGTCGCTATCCGGCGGCCCCAGTGTTCACATAGCCGTTGCAAAACTGTCACGTTGCGGCCGCGAAATAGCGCCCGCAGAGTCGCGCGATTGACGGATGCTGCGTGTGCGAACACTCTCCCGAAATCACGTTTCGTATCGCGGGGGACTATCGATGCACCGGAACACACGCCGCGCCGCGCTTGCCGCCATGCTGGCCTCGGCAGCATCTATCGCCAACCCCGCGTTCGCGCAGGATCAGCCCGCCGAGACGCAGGCCCAACCGGCGCCCGAATATGGCGACGACATCATCGTCACCGCGCAGAAGCGCGAGGAAAACCTGCAGAACGTGCCGATCAGCATCCAGGCGCTCGGCACGCGCAAGCTCGACGATCTCAACATCGGCAATTTCGAGGAATATTCGCAGCTCCTCCCCTCGGTCGCGTTCCAGAGCCTGCAGCCGGGCGTGACGACGGTCTACATGCGCGGCGTCGCATCGGGCGGCGACGGCAACCATTCGGGGTCGCTGCCCTCGGTCGGCGTCTATCTCGACGAACAGCCGGTCTCGACCATCGGCGGCACGCTCGACGTGCATGTTTACGACATCGCCCGGATCGAGAGCCTGGCGGGGCCGCAGGGCACGCTCTACGGCGCGTCGTCGCAGGCCGGTACCATCCGCATCATCACCAACAAGCCCAGCACCACCGCTTTTTCGGGCGCGATCGATGGCGAAATCAACACCGTCGAGGATGGCGATATCGGCGGCAAGATCGAAGGCTTTCTCAACATCCCGCTGTCGCAGAACGCGGCGCTGCGCGTGGTGGGCTTCTACAAGCGCGACGCCGGTTATATCGACAACGTCCCCGGCACGCGCAGCTTCTGCGGCACGCCGACCTTCGATGAAGAAGGCAGCATCAACGGCTGCCTGCCCGACGGTATTTCGGTCGACAACGATGTGCTGGTCGAAAAGAACTTCAACCAGAACGAGGTCTATGGCGGCCGCGCCGCGCTGAAGGTCGATCTGGACGATACATGGACGGTGACGCCGACTGTCATCTACCAGGAACAGAAGACCGGCGGCATCTTCGGGTCCGATCCCCTGGTCGGCGATCTCCAGGTCCAGCGTTTCTACCCCGATACGCGGAAGGAGCGCTTCATCCAGGCGGCGCTGACGATCGAGGGCAAGATCGGCAACTGGGACGTCACCTATGCTGGCGCGTTTCTCGATCGCACGACGTCGAGCGCGACCGATTACACCGATTATTCCGAAGCGTACGACTCGCTCTATGCGTCGGTGGGCGGGCTCGCGAACTATTTCTATTATCAGGATGCCGCCGGCAACACGATAGATCCGCGCCAATGGGTTCTCGCGTCGGACCATTTCAAGAAGGTCAGCCAGGAATTTCGCGTTGCCTCCCCGCAGACGGACCGCTTCCGCGTCGTCGCCGGGCTGTTCTATCAGCGCCAGACCAACGAGATTCACCAGGATTACTCGATCCCCAACCTCGGCCCGCTGGTGTCGGTCAACGGCCTGCCCGGCACGCTGTGGCTGACCGAGCAGTTCCGCGTCGACAAGGATTACGCGATGTTCGGGGAGGCGAGCTTCGATATTCTGCCGAACCTGACGCTGACCGCAGGCGGCCGCGCCTTCATCTACGACAACTCGCTGATCGGGTTTTTCGGTTTCGGGCGTAATCCGGCCTATTTCCAGGGCGCCGATGACAATCCACCGCCAAACGCGGCAAACAGCTCGCGCACCGGTGTCGCCAGCTGTTTCACCGAGGGCGGGATGCGGCTGCGCGATGCGCAGGAGGCTGGGCTTAACCCGGCGCTGCTGCCGCCGGAGGTGGCCGGTGGCCCATGCACCAATCTGGGCGTCTACAATCCGCGCACTGGCGGGGTCGATCCGGTCAAGGCCGACGGCCAGGGCTTCACCCACCGCCTGAACCTTACATGGAAGCCGACCGAGGACATATTGCTCTACGGCACCTGGTCGCGCGGTTTCCGTCCGGGCGGGATCAACCGGCGCGGTGATGTCGCGCCCTATGCCGCCGACTTCCTGACCAATTACGAGATCGGCGTGAAGACCACGCTGCTCGACGGGAAGCTGCGGCTGAACGCGGCGGTGTACGAACAGGAATGGAAGACCTTCCAATATTCCTTCCTGGGCGAAAACAGCTTCACCGAAATCCATAACGGCCCCGACGCGCGCATTCGCGGAATCGAGGCGGACGCCAACCTGTCGTTTGGCGGACTCACCCTGACCGCCGCGGGTGCCTATACCGATGCGGTCACCAAGCAGAATCTCTGCGCGATCGACGATCCGACCTATGTCTGTTCCGAAGACGAAGGCAATTCGATCGAGGCGCCAGTGGGGACGCGCTTGCCGATCACGCCGCAGTTCAAGGGCAATCTGACCGCGCGTTACAGCATGCCGATCGGCAGCGGCAGCGGATACATCCAGGGGCTGGTCGCGCACCAGAGTTCGGCATCGTCGGATATCCGCTTGGCGAAGGCGGCAACGCTCGGCAGGCTGGCCGCATATACCACCGCCAATCTCTCGCTCGGCGCCGAATTCGGCATCTATTCGTTCGAGCTGTTCGCGCAGAACATCTTCAACGAGCGCGCCGAGCTGTCGCGTTTCCAGGCGTGCGGCCCTTGCGATCAGCGGACCTATATCGTCTACAGCACCCCGCGCACGCTGGGCATCAGGGCGGGGACCAAATTCTAGCGCGGATTGAGCGGGGAGGGCATCTCGGACCCGCCCGTTTCCAAAATCGGCGCGAACACCTATATTGGTGGCATGTCCACCATCCTCATCATCGCGCTCGTGCTCGCCATGATCGCCACCGTCGTCGCGCTGGTGCGCGGCATCATCGCGTTTCTGCAGACGACCGAGGCCGATCTGAAGGGCGTCGGCCCAAGCCGGCCGGGCCTCAAATCGAATCAGATGATGCGCGCACGAATCATGTTCCAGGCGCTTGCGGTGCTGATCGTCGTCGCGCTGATGGCGCTCGCCGGGCGCACCTGATCTGGTCAAGCTCAACAAGATCTACACGCGCACGGGCGACGACGGCACCACCGGCCTGGTCGATGGATCGCGCGTGGCGAAGAACGATGCGCGGATGCACGCGATCGGTGAGGTGGACGAAGCCAACAGCGCGATCGGCGTCGCCATCGCCGCGCTTGGACCGGGCGCGGATGCCGACCGGCTGACGGTGATCCAGAACGACCTGTTCGATCTCGGCGCCGATCTCGCCACGCCGGGCGACGATTTCACCCCGTCCGACATGACCCTGCGCATCGTGGCCGCGCAGCTCGATCGGCTGGAAGCCGAGATCGATGCGATGAATGCGGATCTGGAGCCGCTGCGCAGTTTCATCCTGCCCGCGGGCGCCCCTGCTGCGGCAGCACTGCATGTTGCCCGGGCGACCGTGCGTCGCGCCGAGCGCGCCACGGTCGCGGCGGCCGCCTTGACCTCGATCAATCCCTTGGCGCTGGCCTATGTGAATCGCCTGTCCGACCATCTGTTTGTTTTTGCCCGAGCGGTGAACAATCGAGCGGGTGGCGACGTTCTTTGGGTGCCCGGCGCATCGCGCTGAAAAGGTTGTTCACGAATTGTTCGCGTGCTACAGCCTGTCGACCGACAGGGAGAGCGCCTGATGATCAGCAAAATCTCTCCGCGCACGCGCGGGGACAATCAGGGGGATGATCTCGCCGAACGCTATGCCGCCGTTCGCGGGCTGACGCGCGACTGGGCGGCGCCGCTCAGCGATGCCGACGCCACCGTCCAGTCGATGGACGATGCCTCCCCCGCCAAATGGCATCTCGCGCACACCACATGGTTCTTCGAAACCTTCGTGCTGCGCGATTTCGTGGCGGGCTACGCGCTGCATGACGAACGTTTCCCGTTCCTGTTCAACAGCTATTACGAGGCCGAGGGCGAACGCCACACCCGCAGCGCGCGGGGGATGATCACGCGGCCGACGCTGGACGAGGTGCTGGCCTATCGTGCGGCGGTGGATGCGGCGCTGGTCGCCGCGCTGCCCGGCCTGCCGGATGCGGCGCGCGGGCTGGTCGCGCTCGGCTGTCACCACGAGGAACAGCACCAGGAATTGCTGGTGACCGACATTCTCCACCTGTTCTCGCGCAACCCGATCGCGCCCGCGCTGTTCGATGCGCCCCGCAAGGTGCCTGTCGAAGTCCCCCCGCCGATGGGCTGGATCGCGCATGACGGCGGGTTGGCGGAAATCGGCCATGCCGGCGACGGTTTCTCCTTCGATTGCGAAGGCCCCCGTCATCAGCTGCTGCTCCATCCCCATGCGATCGCTGATCGAACCGTAACCAACGGAGAATGGGCAGAATTCATCAGCGACGGCGGCTATGCCGATCCGCGCCACTGGCTCAGCGACGGCTGGGCCTGGGTCCAGAGCGCAAACATCGCCGCCCCGCTCTACTGGCACAAGCGCGACGAAGGAGAAGTTTGGACCCGCTTCGGCCTCGACGGCCGCCGCGCGATCGATCCCGCCGCACCCGTCACCCATATCAGCTTCTTCGAAGCCGACGCCTATGCCAGCTGGGCGGGGGCGAGACTGCCGACCGAGGCGGAGTGGGAGCGTGCCGCGCGAGACGCCGATCCGGCGGGTGGCAACCAGATGGACGGCGCCGGCCCGGTCGAGCCGCGCCCGTCGAGCGATCGCGGCTGGTTCGGCGATGTGTGGGAATGGACCGGATCGGCCTATCGCCCCTATCCCGGATTCCGCCCGGCGGACGGTGCGGTCGGCGAATATAACGGCAAGTTCATGAGCGGGCAGTTCGTGCTCAAGGGCGGCAGCTGCGCCACCCCGCGCGGGCATGCGCGGGCGAGCTACCGCAATTTCTTCTACCCGCACCAGCGCTGGCAGTTCACCGGCGTGCGGCTGGCCAAGGACATCTGATGCTGCTGCACGACGAGGCTCCCGCCCGCCCGGAGGTCAATCCCGCGTTCCGCGCCGATGTGCTGCGCGGCCTGGCGGCGCGGCCGCGCGCGATTCCGGCGCGCTGGTTCTATGACAAGCGCGGATCGGAGCTGTTCGAGGATATCACCGGCCTGCCCGAATATTATCCGACCCGGATCGAGACTGCGCTGCTGCAGGCCTATTGCGCCGAGGTCGGGCGCATCGCCGGCGCCGGGCGGGTGGTGGTGGAATTCGGATCGGGATCGTCGGTCAAGACGCCGCATCTGCTGTCCCAGATCGCACCGTCCGCCTATGTGCCGATCGACATTTCGGGCGAGTTCCTGCGCGAATCATCGGCAGTGCTGGCGGCGCAATTCCCGGCGCTGCCGGTATATCCGGTCGAAGCCGATTTCATGCACACGATCCGGCTGCCCGATGCGGTGGCGGATGCGCCCAAGCTGGGTTTCTTCCCGGGATCGACCATCGGCAACATGGTTCCGCGGACCGGCGCCGATCTGCTGCGGGCGATGCGCGAGTCGTTGGGTGCCGAGGGAAATGGGGGCGCGATGCTGCTGATCGGCATGGACCGGATCAAGGATGTCGATGTGCTGATCAGCGCCTATGACGATGCGGCGGGGGTGACGGCTGCGTTCAACCTCAACCTGCTCGAACGGATCAACCGCGAGCTGGACGGCGATATTCCGGTCGACGCTTTCCGCCACCGCGCCATCTGGAACGAGATGGAAAGCCGGATCGAAATGCATCTGGAGGCGCTGCGCGACCTGGCCTTTGTGGTCGCCGGCGAGCGCTTCGCGATGACTGCGGGCGAGACGATCCATACCGAGAATAGCCACAAATACGGCCCACAGAGCGGCCGCATGCTGCTGCGCACCGGCGGCTGGACGCCGATCGCCGAATGGACCGATGCGGGCGAGAATTTCGCGATCATCCTGGCGGAAGCCAGGCCGCGCCGCGAAGCGCCCTAGCCGGCGCGCTCCACCCGCGCGGTCCAAGTCCGCAGCCATTTGACCGCGCCGCGGCAATTGCCTTCGCTCGCGGCGGAGACCAGGCGGAAGCGGGTGCCGTCCCACGCCCATTCGCGCACCTCGCCGCAATCGCCGAGACCGCGGCCCCTGGCCGAACTGGACAGGCGGGCGGTCTGCGCGTCCCAGTCACCATTGACGATGCGCGTCTCCGTGCCCGGCTCGCCGAAGCTGTAGCCCTCGTCGAACGCAGCGGGCTTCGCTTTGCCGTCGGTGACCACGAACGCCGCCGCGCTAGTGTTATATGCGCCGGCCCCACATGAGATCAGCACCAGCGTGTCGCGGTCGGAAAGCTTGTGCGCTTCCTCGGTCACCGGACCGAAATCGTCGGCAGGGCATTTGGCGGTGCGGCGCATGTCCGCGATCAGCGCCGCGGACGGTTTTGCCGGCTCGCCGCGTGCGATCGGCGCGGCGACGATGGTCGGCAGCGCGGGCGCGGTGGCCGTAAAGGGCCGGTTGCCTTTGGCGACCAGCGCCGTCGGCGTGTTCTCTCGCTGTTGTTCGGCATCCATATAACGCAGCGCCGCCGATGCGCCCGCAGGCGATATCGTCGCCAGCGGCGTTCCGCCACTGCGCAGGCTGATTTCGCGCGCATTGACTATTGCGCCCGCGATTCCTGCGGAGGTCGCGGCGTCGAACAGCACGATCCCCTTGTCGTCCCATGTGCCGCCGCCGATCCGCTTGCCGTCCGCCAACAAATCCACGCCGCCGGCCTGATCGCTGGGCGAGCGGAGCGAGATCGACACCGCTCCATCCGCACCGGCCGGGCGGCGGATGATCATGCCGACATCTTGCAGATTGGCTTCGCCCGGCGCGAGCGACGTCGCCTCGCAGGCCTTGCCGTTGTCGCAGGCGACCGACCAGTCGCGGAAGGTCTTGACCTCGGCGGTGACCGGTTTCGCGTTGCTGTCCTGCACCGCCTGTGGAGCAGCAGGTGCGGTATTCTCCACCGGATCGGCGCCATCGATGCTGGCGATTGCGGTGTCGTTGGCGGAATCGTCCTGGCCGCAGGCGGCGAGCGCGAGGAGAGGGAGGGCGGAGAGCTTCATCATGGCATCCCAACGCACGGGGCGCTAACGGGTGGCATCGGAACGGGTTGAAGGGTGCGGCGATGCAGTCAGTCGGGGTGATCGGGGCGGGGCAGATGGGCGCGGGGATTGCGCAGGTCGCAGGCCAGGCCGGCTATCATGTGTTCCTGTCGGACATCGAGCTGGCTGGCGCGGAACGCGGCAAGGCGGGGATCGCCAAGCAGCTTGGCCGGCTGGTCGAGAAGGAGAAACTCTCCGCCGAGGCGCGCGACCAGGCGCTGGCGCGGATCGAGCCGGTGGCGGACTTCGCGCCGATGGCCTCGGCGGGGCTGATCATCGAAGCGGCGACCGAGCGCGAGGAGATCAAGCGCAAGATCTTCGCCGAAGTGGGCAAGGTGCTGGGGCATCAGGCAGTGCTGGCGAGCAATACCTCATCGATCCCGATCACCCGGCTGGCGCAGGCGACGCCCGATCCGGCGCGCTTCGTCGGCGTGCATTTCTTCAATCCGGTGCCGCTGATGGGGCTGATCGAGGTCATTCGCGGCCTCGCCACATCGCAGGCGACGGTGAAGGTGGTCGAGGATTTCGCCGCCGCGCTGGGCAAGGAGGTGGTCCATGCCAATGATGCGCCGGGCTTCATCGTCAACCGCGTGCTGATGCCGATGCTCAACGAGGCATGCTTCGCGCTGGGCGAGGGCGTGGCCAATGTGAAGGACATCGACACCGCGTGCCGGCTGGGTCTCAATCACCCGATGGGCCCGCTGACGCTGGCCGATTTCATCGGCCTCGACACCTGCCTCGAGATCACCCGGGTGCTGTTCGAAGGCACTGGCGACCCCAAATTCCGCCCCGCGCCGCTGCTGTTGAAATATGTCGAGGCGGGCTGGTTCGGCCGCAAGACGGGCAAGGGATTCTACGACTATTCGGGCGAGGTGCCCGTGCCGACGCGGTGATCGGACCGCGACCCGCGAACCGGGCGGGCGAGGAATTCGCCATGTTGTTCGCCGATAACCACCGCTTCGAAGGGGAAGCCAACGCGACGGGCGACGCAAACGACCATATCGCTGTCGAGCGCACCGCTGGGGAATTCGACGGTTTCCATGTCGATCACCGTGAACCGGCGCTGTTCGCATTCGTGGAGCGCCTCCGCGAGCGCCGGCGCGCCGGGGTTCAGCCGCGCGGGCGGGCCGGTTGCGGTGCCCTGGACCGTGGCGCCGCCACCAAGCCCCACGGCGAGCATCACCATCGGCGGTTCGCCGGGCGGTGGCGTTGGAGCGCGATCACAGGACGCCAGCACGAGCGCGGTGGCGCAATATCCCGCCCGTCGCATCATCCCCGCGACGGAATCTCCAGCCCCCGTTGCACCGCCGGCCGCGCGAGCCCGCGCTCAAGCCAAGCCGGGACGTTGGTGAGGGTATCGAACGCCACCAGATCGCGCGCCTCGTAGAATCCAATCAGGTTGCGGACCCAGCCGAGGCAGGCGATGTCGGCGATGGTATAATCCTTGCCCATGATCCAGTCGCGATCGGTCAGGCGGGCGTCGAGGACGCCGAGCAGGCGCTTCGCCTCCGTGGTGTAGCGCTCCAGCGGGCGTTTATCCTCCCATTTGGCGCCGGCAAATTTGTTGAAAAAGCCGAGCTGGCCGAACATCGGGCCGACGCCGCCCATCTGCCACATCACCCATTGGGTGGTTTCCCAGCGGCCGAACGCATCGGTGGGCATGAACTTGCCGCTCTTGCCCGCCAGATACATCAGGATGGCGCCCGATTCCCACAGCGCCAGCGGCTGCCCGCCGGGGCCCGAAGGATCGATGATCGCCGGAATCTTGCCATTGGGGTTGAGCGAGAGGAATTCGGGGGTGTGGCTTTCGTCCTTGCCGATATCGACCAGATGCGCCTCGTAAGGCAGCCCGGTCTCCTCCAGCATGATCGACACCTTCACCCCATTGGGGGTGTTGAGCGAATAGAGCTGGATGCGGTCCGGGTGCTGCGCGGGCCAGCGCCGGGTGATGGGGAAGGAGGAAAGATCGGGCATTGGGGTTCCTTGTTGCGGAAATTGTGCTGTAGCGCTACATTAGCTAAGTCGGACTAACATTAGGTGCCCCATGGAATACGTCAACATGCACGCAGCCAAGACCCAGTTATCCAAGTTGATCGATGCGCTGGAATCTGGACGGGAACACGAAATTACCATTGCACGCAATGGCCGCCCGGTCGCGATGCTCGTGCCGGTGCGCAAGAAGCGCCCAATCCGGCTGGGCATAGCAAAGGGTGAATTCGTGGTGCCCGACGATATCGACCGTGACAATGCAGAGATCGCACGCCTGTTCTATGGCGAGGATGCGTGAGACTGATCCTGGACACCCACATTATGTTGTGGGCGTTGACCGATGACGCAGCCTTGCCTTCGCGCGCACGCGAATTGATGCTCGATCCTGACAACGACGTCTTCGTCAGCATCGCATCGATCTGGGAAGTGGCGATCAAACATCAATTGAACCGTGGCCGTCCGGGCGACATGCCTATCGATGCACCAAAGGCCTTTGATTCGATCGACACGATAGGCTTCAACCTGCTGCCCATCGAGCCAAGTCATATCGTCGAGGTCGGGCGGCTTCCGCCACACCATGGCGATCCGTTCGATCGTCTCCTAGTGGCTCAGGCCTTGGCGGAGCCGATGCGTTTGATTACCGCGGACAAGACGCTGCCCGCTTACGGCGACCACGTCCTGCTGGTCTGATCAGCCGCCCAGCAGAAGCCCCGCCCAGGCGGCGCTCAAAAGATTGGCGAGCGACCCGGCGATCAGCGCCTTGATGCCCAGGCGCGCGATCATCGGGCGCTGGTTGGGGGCGAGGCCGCCGGTCACCGCCATCTGGATCGCGATCGACGAGAAATTGGCGAAGCCGCACAGCGCGAAGGTGACGACCGCGACGGTGACGGGCGAGAGCGTTCCCTGGATCTTGCCCAGTTCGATGAATGCGACGAATTCGTTGAGCACCATCTTGGTGCCGAACAGCCCGCCCGCCTGGCCCGCTTCGTTCCACGGCACGTTGAGCATGAACATCACCGGCTGGAAGAGATAGCCGAGCAGCATCTGGAAACTGAGATCGGGCTGGCCGAACCAGTTGCCGATGCCACCCAATATTCCGTTGGCGAGCGCGACCAGCGCGACGAACGCCAGCACCATCGCGCCGACAGCGACCGCCAGCTTCACGCCGGTCTGTGCGCCCTGCGCCGCCGCCATGATGATGTTGGCGGGCTTTTCGTCGTCATGGCTCGCCTCGGCGATCAGCACCGGCTCCAGTTCCGCCGAGGCCGGATCGTCGGGCATGATGATCTTCGCCATCAATATGCCGCCGGGGGCGGACATGAAGCTGGCGGCGAGCAGATAGGGCAGCAGTTGCGGGCCGATCATGCTGGCATAGGCGCCCAGGATGGTGCCCGCGACCCCGGCCATGCCGACGGTCATGATGGTGAACAGCTGCGCGGGGGTGAGCGAGGCGAGATAGGGGCGGATCACCAGCGGGCTTTCCGACTGGCCGACGAAGATGTTCGCCGCCGCGCCCAGCGATTCGACCTTGGTGATCCCCGTCACCAATTGGATCGCGCCGCCGACCCATTTGATGATCAGCTGCATGATGCCGAGATAATAGAGGATCGAGATCAGCGAGGCGAAGAAGATGATCACCGGCAGCGCCGCGATGGCGAAGCTGTTCGCGCCGATTTCGGGCGAGGCGAGGGGGCCGAAGATGAAATCGGTGCCCGCCTTGGCATAGCCGAGCAGGTTCGAGACCCCCTGCGACATCGCGCCGATGACGCTCTGGCCCCATGACGTGCCCAGCACCAGGGCGGCGAACCCGGCCTGCAACAGGAACGCCGGGATCACCACCCGCGGCCGGATGGCGCGGCGGTTGTTCGACAGCGCCAGCGCGATCAGCAGGATGAGGATGATGCCGGCGATGCCGATCAGGATACGGTTCAAACGCTGCGCTCCCCGCGAAGGCTTTGACTGGCGCAGCCCCCCGGCGCGCGAAAAGGGACATTACACGGCTGGGTCGTGGCGGCTAGAGGGCTTGCGCAGGGCCACAAAAACGATAGCACCGCCGCGATGGATACAACGCCTCCCGCGCCCCTGGCCGCACCCGCGATCACCCGTTCGCTGTTCGTCTTTTCGATCTTCTATGGCGGCATGGTCTGCATCGCGGGCGTGCTGGGCAACAAGCAGGTAGCGCTTGGGCCGCTCGCCGTGGAGGCGGGGATCTTCGCCTTCCTGCTGCTGGTGGTTGTGTCGAGCGCCGTCGCAGAGCTGCACGGGCGCCAGACCGCCAACCGGCTGGTCCAGTTCGGTTTCCTGCCCCTGATCGCGTCGCTGCTGCTGTCGCTGATCGTGTTGGGCCTGCCCGCATCGTCGAGCATGGAGCCCGACCGCGCGGCGGCGTTCGAGCTGATGATCAGCGCCACCCCGCGCATCTGGATGGCGGGGATCGTCGCCTACGGCGTGTCGCAGACGCTGAACGTCACGATCTTCTCCGCACTCAGGCGCGAGGGCGGCAAGCTGCTGTGGCTCAGGTCCGCGATCGCCGGGGTGCTGAGCCAGATCATCGACACGCTGCTGTTCATCGGCATCGCCTTTTTCGGCGTGTTCCCGATCGGCCAGCTGCTGGTGGGTCAGATGCTGGCCAAGGTGATTCTCTCCGCCTTCCTCGTTCCACCGCTGATCTATCTGGTGGTCGCGATCGGGCGGAGACTGGATAACACCCCTCCCCGCTCGTCCTGAGCTTGTCGAAGGACCGTCCTCCTTTCCGGCGTCCGAAAGAAGAGCAGTGCTTCGACACGCTCAGCACGAACGGGGTTGGGATTTGGGCATCATGACACTATTGGCGGCGAAATGACCGACCACGCCCCACCCCCCGCGATGCTGGCCAAGGCGGAGACGCTGGTCGAGGCGTTGCCCTATCTGCAGCGCTACGCCGGGGCGACCTTCGTGGTGAAATATGGCGGCCACGCGATGGGCGATCCCGAGCTGGCGCGCGATTTCGCCGAGGATGTCGTGCTGCTGAAGGCGGTCGGCATCAACCCGGTGGTGGTGCATGGCGGCGGGCCGCAGATCGGATCGATGCTCAAGCGGCTGGGGGTCGAGAGCCGCTTCATCGACGGACTGCGCGTGACCGACGCCGAAACCGCGCAGATCGCCGAGATGGTGCTGGCGGGCAGCATCAACAAGGAAATCGTCGGCTGGATCGGCGCCGCGGGCGGCCGGGCGGTGGGGATTTCGGGCAAGGATGCTGGTCTGGTCGTCGCCGAGAAGATCGGCGGCAAACGCGCGCCCAATCCCGATTCGGGCATCGAACGCCATGTCGACCTGGGGTTCGTCGGCGATCCGGTGAGCGTTGACCGGCGGATCATCGATACGCTCTCGGCCAGCGGCATCATCCCGGTGATCGCGCCGGTCGGGCTGGGCGCCGATGGTCATACCTACAACATCAATGCCGACACCATGGCCGGAGCGATCGCCGCGGCGCTGGGCGCATCGCGGCTGTTCCTGCTGACCGACGTCGCGGGGGTGCTGGACAAGCAGAAGAATCTGCTGACCGATCTGACCCCGGCGGACGTCGCCCGGCTGCGCGAGGACGGGACGATCACCGGCGGGATGATCCCCAAGCTGGATACCTGCGTCACCGCGGTGGAGGCGGGGGTGGACGCCGCCGTGATCCTCGACGGGCGGGTGCCGCATGCGATGCTGCTGGAAATCTTCACCGTGCGCGGCGCGGGCACGCTGGTCGGCCGGGGCTAAAGCTGGCGCAATCGCCGCCGGTGCACTATATTGCTACGACACCTAGAATAGGGCCGCTTCATGTATCTTCTGTTCAGCCTGATCGCCTTTCTGCTGATGATCGTGACCTATGTCATCATCATCCAGGTGATCCTGTCGCTGCTGATCTCGTTCAACGTCATCAGCACGCACAATGATTTCGTCCGCGGGCTGTACACGGCGCTGGAGCGGATGACCGAGCCGCTCTATCGTCCGATCCGGCGCATCCTGCCCGATTTCGGGCCGATCGACCTGGCGCCGATGATCGTGCTGCTGATCCTGTTCTTCCTGCGCGGCACGGTGATTCCGTATCTGATGATGCAGACGGGCGGCATGTGACGCTGGCAACGCCCGCGCCCATAATCTATGGCGCGCGGCATGACGGCTGAGATCATCGACGGCAAGGCGTTCGCCGCCAACCTGCGCGGGCAGATCGCCGAGGACGTCGCCGCGTTCCGCGAACAGGCGGGCCGCACGCCCGGGCTGGCGGTGGTGCTGGTCGGCGACGATCCGGCCTCCGCGGTCTATGTCCGCAACAAGGGCAAGGCCACTCGCGAGGCGGGGATGGAGAGCCTGGAGCACCGCCTGCCGGGCAGCGCGAGCCAAGAGGAACTGATCGCGCTGGTCGAGCGGCTGAACGCCGATCCGACGGTGGACGGGATCCTCGTCCAGCTGCCGCTGCCGGGGCAGATCGACGAGCGCGAGGTCGTCGCGGCGATCGATCCCGACAAGGACGTCGATGGGCTGACCACGACCAATGCCGGGCGGCTGGCCAACAACATGGCCGGGCTGGTGCCGTGTACGCCGCTGGGCTGCACGCTGCTGCTGAAGGACCAGCTGGGCGATCTCAAGGGGCTGGAGGCGGTGGTGATCGGCCGCTCGATCCTGGTCGGCAAGCCGATGGCGCAGCTGCTGCTCGCCGAGAATTGCACCGTGACAGTGGCGCATTCGAAGACGCGCGGGCTGGACGATGTCGTCCGCCGCGCCGACATCGTGGTCGCCGCGGTCGGCATCCCGCACATGGTCAAGGGCGACTGGATCAAGCCCGGCGCGACGGTGATCGACGTCGGCATCAACCGCACCGCCAACGGGCTGGTCGGTGATGTCGATTTCGCCGCCGCCGCTTCGCATGTCGCCGCGATCACCCCGGTGCCCGGCGGGGTCGGGCCGATGACGATCGCCTGCCTGCTGGCCAACACGCTGACCGCCGCGCGCCGGCGCGAGGGGTTGGCGCGCGAGGGGCTGGCGTGATCGAGCTGTTCGTCTCCGCCCTCGTCACCTTCTTCGTCATCATCGATCCGCCTGGCTGCGCGCCGATCTATGCCGGGCTGACCAAGGGTGCGGACGCGGTGCAGCGCCGATCGATGGCGATGCGCGCGGTGATCGTCGCCGGGATCATCCTGCTGATCTTCGCGCTGTTCGGCGAGGATCTGCTGCGGGTGCTGGGTATCAGCCTGGACAGTTTCCGCATCGCCGGCGGGATCATGCTGTTCCTGATCGCGCTGGAAATGGTGTTCGAAAGGCGCACCCAGCGTCGCGAGGAGCGCGTCGCCAAGATCAACGAGACCCCGGAGATCGAGGATGTATCGATCTTCCCGATGGCGATGCCGATGATCGCGGGGCCGGGGTCGATCGCGTCGGTGATGCTGATGATGTCGCGCACCGAGGGGCTGACCGAATCGCTGATCGTAATGGGCGCGATGGCGGTGATCCTGCTGCTCACGCTGATCGCGCTGCTGGCCGCGGGGCCGCTGATGCGGCTGGTCGGTCAGTCGGTGGAGGCGGTGGTGACGCGGCTGCTGGGCGTGCTGCTGGCGGCGCTCGCCTCGCAATTCGTCATCGACGGGATCCGCGCGAGCTTCGCGGGATAAGATCGACCCGACCCCGTTCGGGCTGAGCTTGTCGAAGCCCTGTTCTTCTTCGGGAGAGGCAGAAGGCAGGACAGTCCTTCGACAGGCTCAGGACGAGCGGGGAGGGGCAAGCCCTAGCGAATACGCCATGCCTTGAGCGGCGAATCCTTGGGCAGCGGCAGCGGCTCGAGCCAGGCGGGGACCTGCCCCTTGTTGATCTGGCCGTAGAAGCCGTTCGGCGCGCGCGACAGATAGACTGTCGATTCTGCCATGTTGGGGCAGATGACGAGCATCGTCGCGCCGTGGCGTTTGGCGATGGCGCGGAATTCGTCGGGCGTGCCGTCGAATGCGTGGTGGACGTCGAGGATCGCGCCGCCATTGCGGTGATAGGGGCCGGAAATCGCATTGTGATGCGTCGTCACGATCAGCCGCGGGCCAAGGTCCGAATGGGTGAAGACGGTCTGTGCGGGGAAGCGGTTGAGTGCCTGCAGGGTCGGCAGGAACGGACAGCGATTGCCCGCGCGGTTGACCGTCTGATGATAGGCGCTGGGCCGGTCGATCGGCAGATATTTGATCGCGAGGCTGGCGAAGACGCCGGAGATGCCGAGGAACACCGCGATCGCGCCCAGGGCGAGCAACATGATGTTGTTGCGGGCAATGCACCAGCGCAGCAGCGTCCACGCGATCGCGACCGCGCCGGGAACGCCAAGCAGCTGCGCCGCGCCGCCGCTACGGACCTGCCACAGCATCATCAGGCAGGCGAACAGCGAAAACAGCGCGACCGGCGCCCAGGCGGCGAAGCGATCGCTGCCCCAGGCGCGCCATGTCGCAAACAGGGCGCCGGCAAGGCCGATCACCGGCAGCACCGCGATGGGGAAGGCCATGCGGAACGGGTGTTCGAAGATCGGCTTCGCTTCGCGCACATTGTTCAGCCACATCTGCGCGAGCTCGGGCGAGACCTGCTCCGGGCGGCCGAGGCATTGCGGCCAGACGAGCACGAAGAACACCGCCACAACCGCACCCACCGCGGCGGCGAGACCGAGGCGGGCGAGACGGCTTTCGGCGCGGACCTGCGATATGGTGAAGGCGAGCGCGCCGGCCAGCACCATCACCGACAGCCAGACCGGCGTCAGCGCGTCGCAGCGCGCGACGCGGTTGGCTTCGGACGCGAACACGACATAGCCGATCGCGGTGCCGCCGCCGAGCGAGGCGGCATAGGCGGCGAGGCGGCGGGCGTCGCCGCGGTCCCACACCCAGCGCAAGCCGACGATCGCACCCGCCATCGCGGCATAGGGGAGCAATTCCAGCCCGATCGCGAGGCTGGTTGCGCTGGCCACGCCGACCGCGAGCCCGCCGCGCACGCGCTTCGGATCGGCGAGCCCCGCCACGGTCACGGCGAGGCAGGCGAGCTGCCAGCCATGGTGATCGATCCGTAAGGGGCGGAACATCACCATCGCGGCACCCGCGCCCATCAGGAACACCAGGGCGAGCGGCCAGGCATGCGGGGCGACGAGGCGGCGGACGGTGCCCGACAGCGCGGCGAAGGTGACCGCGAGCGGCAGCATCGGCGCAATGGCGCAGGCGATCCGCTCGGCCCAGGGCGTGCCGATGAAAGGCTGCAGCAGCAGGATCAGCCCGGCGATGGGCAGATCGACGATGCGGCTCCAGTGGATGTTGAATCCCTGCGGCGGGTTCAGCCGGTAATTGCGCAGATCGTACCAGCCCTGCCCGTCGAGCAGCGCGCGGACCTGCATCAGCCGCATATTGTCGTCGGTGTCGCTCAGCGCGAGCCAGTGGATCGCGTTCCAGCGATCGAACATCAGCCAGGCCGCGGTGGCGAGCCACGCCAGCAGCACCCAGGCGAGCCAGCGGCGGTCCAGGCTGGCGACGAAGCGGTCTTTGGCGGTCAATTTGCTTCCCATGAATTTCCGCGCGCTTTAGAGGACCGGCGACAAAGGACAAGCGGTTGAGCGAATTGACGAGGGCGTGGCACGGGCTGCGGACGAATCCGATGATCGGCCAGCTGGTGCGCTATGCGATCACCGGCGGGTTCGTCACGATACTCGGCGCGGGGCTGTATGCGCTGCTGGTCGAGACGACGCCGATGCACGAACAGATCGCGGTTTTCGCGGCCTATGTGCTGTGCGTCGCGATCGGATATGTCCTGCATAGCCGGTGGAGCTTCAAGGGGCATGGCAGCCGCGACAATCCGGCGGCGACGACATCGCGGTTCGTGATGGTGTCGCTGGTCAGCTACGGCCTGAACGCGTTCTTCACCTGGGCGATGGTGCGCGGGTTCGATCTGCCGCGCTGGTCTCCCGTGCTGCCGATCCTGTTCGTGACGCCGCTCGCGACCTTCGCGCTTAACCGACACTGGGTGTTCAAGTGAGCGTCCTCTCGTCCGTCATCCCGGAAGTTAGGATTGCCCCAAGAAGCGTCAGCTTCTTGGTCGGCAAGCCTTGCTGTCCGGGATCCATCTCTCCGCCATGCAATGCCTCACGATGGATCCCGGACAGCAAGA
>JAESGW010000180.1_pt1 | contig 120221 bp, 116 predicted proteins | sample 9269791 | NCBI WGS metagenome assembly JAESGW01 (sample SAMN16773120, study PRJNA677053) | algae metagenome | isolation source: Aphanocapsa lilacina HA4352-LM1 and co-occurring heterotrophs from near cave... | place: USA: Maniniholo cave, near Haena, Kauai, HI | collected 2009-07-28
AATCGTGGCATACTCGCAGCCGGCAGGTGTGTCAGGGTGATCAGCTCGCATCGTTGATCCTCCAGGTGAGTTGGTGGTGCAAAACTCAACTTACCCCCTGACCACCTGTCACCCCATAGGATCTACGCGCTCGCAATGAAAGCTACCTCCCCAACTCCTTCGCAAACGCGTCGCCGTCCTTCAGGCCGAGCTCATAGGCGGCGCGGATGCCGTGCGGGTTGGTGATGTCGAACTGGCCGACGCCGATCTTCGCGGATGGTTGCGCGTAGGTTCGCCCGGTGACTATCGGAATGCGCTTGTAGACGCGGGTGAGCAGCACCAGAGTGCGGCCGCCGGCAGCTTCCACATCAGCCAGCGGCTCGACCGGCACGTTGTCGACAAGCCCGCCGTCGAAGGCCGGCCGTCCGGCGACCAGTGTCACCGGCATGAACGGCGGCACACCGCTGGACGCCATCAGCGCAAGGTGGAGAGGCTCAGGGTGAGCCATATCGCGCACGCGAACGAACTCGGATCGGTAGCCGAGCTTGCGGCCGAAGCGCGGATGCACCGGATGCAGCAGCTTCTTCTCGACCTGGTAGGCGGCGATGCCGAGCGCCGCGCCGGCGACCGGCGACAGCCCGCGCGGCAGCCGCGAAATCGCGAGTTGCAGGTCGGTCAGCGCGTTCAGCCGCGTGAGCGCCGGCTCATCGAGGACGCTGACCAGCAGCTCGCGATACATCAGCCCGACCGGGCAGAGCGGCTCGCCGCGGCGCCATGCCGCCAGATCGAAGTTCTTCAGATGATCGCCGCAGCCGCCGATCACGAGCTCACGCACGCGCTCGCCGATGCCGAGCAGGGAATAGCAGGCGGCGAAGGCGCCCGCACTGGCGCCGACGACGAGGCGAGGGGCAAGGCCAAGCCGCTGCGCGGCGGCCTCGTAGAAGCCGCCCTGCCAGTAGCAGCGGTTACCGCCGCCTGCGAACGCGATTGCATCAAACATGAAAGCCGCCCGTCATCGAGACAGGGCAGCTTCCATGCCAAACGGGCAACGATCAATCAATTGATCACTCGTCGTGCTTGTCGCGCGCCCAGGGGAACAGCGAGACCGGGAAGTCCGCGGCCGAGTGGTGGATCTTCGGCGGCGGCTCGTAGCGCGGACGGCTGTCGGGCTCGACGGCCAGCCGGTAGAGGTGCCATGTCGCGTGTCCCAGCACGGGGATGACGACAGCAAGCCCGAGGAACAGCGGTATCGTGCCGATCACCAGGAGTCCTGCCACGATGACACCCCACATGGCCATCACGAACGGGTTGACCATCACCACGCGCATCGAGGTCACCATCGCCTCGGCTACACCGGCGTGACGATCCAGCATCATCGGAAACGACACCACGCTCACGCAAAGCGACACCAGCGCGAACACGAAGCCGACGCCGCAGCCGACGACGATCAGCATCCAGCCTTCCGGCGTGGTCAGGACCCGCTGGACGAAGTCGGGCATGGTCGCTGCCGGCGCGTGGCCGAAAGTCATTTCGTAGACCGCCTGCGCGGCGAATATCCACGTCACGAACAGCGCGAGCAGCATGACGCCGAGGGCCATCACGGCGCCGAACGACGGCGAGCGCAGCACCTCGAACGCGTGCCAGGCGGAGTAATCCTCGCCGAGCTCGCGCCGGCGGCTCATTTCATAGAGCCCGATCGCGGCAAACGGTCCGATCAGCGCGAAGCCGGCCGCGAGCGGGAACAGCAGCGGCATCACCGAATAGCCGAGCACCATCCGGGCGATCACGATGCCGAGCACCGGGTAGATGATGCACAACATGACGGCATGGCTCGGTACGGCCTGGAAATCCTCGAGGCCTTTCTGCAGTGCCGTCTTGAGATCGGCTAGCGTTAGCGTGCGGACGACCGGTGTCGTATCGGCCGCCGCACCGACGCCGACTTGCGTGACATTGCCGGAAACTGGAGTTGCCATGGTCGCGTTCTCCCTTACGCCCGGAAGACGGCGAGAGGCGCAAGTGGTCGCGCATGCCCGTCCCGGACATTAATGCCGCGACCAAAACCAAGCGCGAGCGAGAGTGCCGTGTTGGCAAGCCGCGACCTGTTGCACAAGGATAACCCAGGACCGGGGCAAATGCACTCACTGTTCGGTGACGCGCTGCACAGGCTTCAGTGTTTGGCAAACGATCGGGAAACTTTGTCGCGCTTTCGTCATAATCCGATAGCGTTCGGCCCGCGCCGTTCGCACGGCAAAACATTGGCAATCGCGCAGCAAGCGCCTAAACTTGCCGGGCCAAATGTTGATTGGGATCGCATCGGGCGGACCACCTCACATTCATCGGGAGTGACATCATGAGCATCTTCGGCAAGATCATGGGCGCGATTTTCGGGACCAAGGCGGAGGCCGCACCTGCAGGCACGCCGGCCGGAAGCGGCGGCACCGCGACAGCCACGCCCGCTGCGCCGGCGGAAACCATCGATGTCGTACCGATTCTCGAAAAGGCGGCGGCGGCGAAAAAGGAGAAGCTGAACTGGCGCACCTCGATCGTCGACCTGATGAAGGTTCTCGATCTCGACTCCAGCCTCAGCGCACGCAAGGAGCTGGCAACGGAGCTCGGCTATACTGGCGATACCGGCGACTCAGCGAAGATGAACGTCTGGCTGCACAAGCAGGTCATGATCAAGCTTGCGGCCAATGGCGGCAAGGTGCCGGAAGAGCTGAAGTCGTAGGCCGCGATCGTCCGCAGCACTCAGCAGAAACAAAAGCCCGCCTTCGAGGCGGGCTTTTCACGTTTGTCGCTTGCGGCAAACGATTTTGCGTTTCATTCGCAGCCCCAGCTTGCAGGAATGCGTGCGCGGGTCAGCCCGAGATCGCGCAGGGTGCGGTCGTCGAGGTTGGCGATTTCCGCAAGCGTCGCGCGCCTGCGCAGGTAATCCCGGAACATCCGGATCAGTGAGATCAGCATCTTCGCTTTCCAATTTTCAAATACGGCTGAATTGCCGTGCTGAACATTGGTCATCGCAACGCAGCGAAGGTTCGCTGCCGCAGCGTGTTGCATAGCTGCCGCGCAAACGGAAATGTGCAGGGCGCGGGTGTGATCTAGCTCACTGAATTCGTCAGTTAACCAGTGCCGCAAACTCCGGATGCTTCTTGATGTAGCCGGCAAGGAATTCGCAACGCGGTTCGACCTTCAGGCCGTGGCTGCGGATGTTCTCCAGCACCGCCTTGGCGAGGATGGAGCCGACACCGCGGCCGCCGAGCTCTTTCGGCACCTCGGTGTGCAGAAGCGTAATCGAGCCTGACGACATCGCGTAGTCGACGAACGCCACGTGGTCGTCGATCTCCAGTTCGAACCGGTTTCTGCTCTTGTTGTTGCGGAGCGTACTGGGCATGGCGGCGGTCCTTCTTGTTCTTGGCCGATTTACGTTTACTCGAACCCGAGAAAGCTTAGTGCATGCGGAGGAGGGCGAAAGGTCAATCTACGAACAGCGCACTCATGCCTTCCATTCATCTTTCGCATGATGATGGAATTTGTCTCATCGTGTCTGCGGCGCGAGCAGATCGCGAAACTCCGGGTGCGAAGTGATGTGTCCGCTGACGTACCAACAAAGCGGGATGACTTTCAGTCGCTGCGCGCGAGCGAACTCCAGTGCAGCCTGCACGACCCGTCCGGCGAGCCCGCGTCCGCGCAGCGCTGGCGGCGTCAGTGTGTGGAAGAACGTCATGACGCCGCCCGACATCCGATATTCGGTGAAGACGGTCTGGCCATCGACGTCGAGTTCGAAGCGCTGGTTGGCAGCGTTATGGATGACGGCGTTACTCAATGATTACTCCTCAGCCCGGACGCGAGGAGATATACGCCCGCGCGCTCGGGCAAAGCCGTCTGGACGCAAGGCGGCCATGCGCGCTGCGGCGAAGTGGCTTGCCGGTGCCCTTGCAACGCGCTTGTGCATGCCTACGTCTTCAAAAAGACATACGCCGAGATGCGGCCTGAGGCCCGTTGGCAGTTCTGACCGGCACCGGCCGCAGACGTATGCCTCATCGCAAGGGAGGCTTCGATGTCGATTGTCCGTTTTTTCACCACCCATAGAACCTGGGAAGAGTGGTGCGGCATGGTGCTCGGCATCCTGATCGTGCTGTCGCCGTGGTTCAGCACCCATCCCGATCACACCGCGGTCGTCGCCAACGCCCTGATCGTCGGCATTCTTGTGTTCGGTCTGTCCCAGCTCGAGTACCTGTCCCTGCAACGCTGGGAGGAGGCCGGCGCATTTGTGCTTGGTATCTGGCTGATCGTTTCGCCGTTCGTCTTTGATTACGCCGGTGCCCCCACGCTGCGCACCTGGCACTTCGTGCTCGGCGGTCTCGTGACCGCGCTGGCGGTTTTGCAGCTCTGGCAGGATTGGCTGCTGAGCGATCAGGAGCTGGAGCAGCGCGGCAAATAGGGGCCGCGTTGTCGTTGCGCTGCAACGAAAATCGCTGAAGTCCGCCAAGTTCCGCCATCTTGTGCCGGGAAAGTTCCCGTGCGCAGATGGCGTACTTGCGAGTCGATGCGCGCCGCCGGCGCGGTGCTGGCGGCTACCTGGAGACATGAATGACACGAATATTGCTGGCGGCCGTTGGACTGTTGATGCTGGCGACCCCAGCCATGGCGCAGTACTACCCGCCAGGGCCTCCGGTCTATGTCCGGCCGGGCCCGCCGCCGCCACCGCCGGGCTATTATGTCCGGCCGGCGCCTGGCTACATCCGGCCGGTCCCGCGCTTCACCTGCTTCGTCTCGCCGCGGCTCGGCGGCGGCACATGCGGCGCTCCGCGCTTTTCGCGACCGGGCGAGCGCTGCGGCTGCCCGGGACCATATGGTTACCTGCGAGGCCGGGTCGGCTAAGACGGCGCAATCTGTCGAAGGTTGACGAACGGCGATGCAGACATGCATCGCTGTTTTCGTTTGGTTAGTCGGCGCGCTCTCGGCGTTTACGCGCCACGGCGAGATCGTCGGCCGTGTCCGGCACAGGTTTTGGGTTGAGGGCTTCGTGCAGCGCCTGCTGCCGGATTTTCAGATCGCAGAACGTGTGCAGCTTGCCGGTCGGATCCATCACCAGCGCCGGATCGCCAGTCATGAACTCGGACAGGCGTGCTCGCTCGTTGCGCATGCGCCCGCTGATGTGGCGGAAGCCCCGATGCTGCGCGGGCTCGGCGCCATGATCGTCCGCTTTCACGCCGGTCTCCGCGCCGTGGCAGCCGTTGCAGGTGCGCAGCGCAAAATTGTGGCGCAGCACATTGTTGACGATGCGCATTTGCGGCCAGCGAAAATTCCTGGCCGGGATGTCCGCGCTGCCGCTCAGAAATTTCTTCGGTAGATCATCGTCGGGGCGGCTGCTGATGACCTGCGAGAGCTCGCTGACTTCAAGCGCGAACCTGCGATGTGGCGTATCCTTCAACGGCGCATTGGTGAGGCGGCCGGTTGTCCGATCGACATGAAATTCACGCAGCTGCCAGGGCAGCGCGAGGCCTTCATTGGTCCGGATCTGATTGAGCGCGCCTGGCGATGTTGCAAAGCTGTCGGTGATCGCCTGCAGCGCCGCGTTGTAGTCGGCGCCGAAGCCAAGGCGGCCGAGGCCATGCCAGCGCTCGGCCCAGGCCTTCACGCCGTCACGATCAGTCGCCGCAAGGCCGTACTCGAAAATCACGGTGAACGGGAGCGGCGGCGCGTCGTCGAGATTGCCTGTCTTGCTCAGGTCGAGCGCCGCAAAGACAAAGCGCGCCTCGCCGGCGCTCCTGATCGAGCCGTCGGCCGCGACAATGCCGAGGTCAGGCCGATAGACGATCGCCAGCAGGCGGAACGGTGCGTTGGCGAGGTTGGGGGTCCAGTCGGCGAACGACCGAGCGCCGTCCTTCTTCATCCAGGGCTCGACCAGCCGTGTGCGCATCGCCGGCCGTGGCGCCAGCGGGAAGCCGTTGATCTCCTGCCGCCGTTCGAAGCTTCCGAGCCAGTGCTTGACCAGGCCCGGCGCGTCTTGCGGTGCGAGCACCTTCATCAATCCGCCGAGCGACCACGCGCCGGCAGCGCCCGATGCGCGCGCGTCGTTGACCACCGACAGGTCGGTGACCAGCAATTCCCTCTCGATCGAAATGCCCTGCGGCGCCGGGAAGGTGCAAATTTCCTCGCCCCACGCCGGTCCGGCCGTCAGCCAGCAGGCGCCGGCTGCGATCAGGAGGAAGCGTTCTGCGGCTCTTTTCATCGCGTTACGAATGGCTGCGGTGAACCTTGGTGGCCTTCGACCGACAAAGGACTGTCCCACACAAGACTATTTGGCTGGGCGGCGCCGGTACAGGCGCGCGCGTGCTTTGGGAGATCAAGATCGGATGATGCGCCGAGGTTTGTTTGCGCTTGCCCTGCTGGCACTGGCGGCCGGCGGCGCCGTTGCGAAGGACGCCGCAAAGCCGGCGCCGGTTGCGGCGAGCGACTATCCCGCCGCGATCCGCGAATCGCTGGACAGTGCGGCGAAGGAATGCCGGGAAGCAGACGACGGCAAGTTGACGCCCGCGCCGGACATGGTGCGCAAGATCGACCTGACCGGCGATGGTCGCGACGACTATATCGTCAGCTTCGAAGAAACAAAGTGCTCGACCTTCGAGTCCATCTTCTGTGGCACCGGCGGCTGCCTGTTCGAGATCTACGTGACGCTGGGCGATGGTTTGCTTCGCAGCGTCTTCTCCAACCCGGTCCGGGAGTACAAAATCCTGCCGGGGAAGGGGCCTCGCACCATTCAGTTCGACATGCACGGTGGCTATTGCGGCACCTATGGCGCCGCCGAATGCATCAAGAAGCAGCGCATCACCGACAAGCCGTTCACGTTCAAGGACCGGTAGGCATGATCGGAAGAACGCTGTTCGCGTGCACGCTGCTCGCTGCGCTCGCCGTACCGGCCGCCGCGCAGGTTGCTGCAAAGCAGCCCCCATTCCGGGCGATCGACTATCCGATCGAGGTCCGCAAGGCGCTGGCCTATGCGCCGCTCGAGTGCAGGCGGGAGGGCGGCGGCAAGGTGACATTCGCTCCCGACACCGTCCGCAAGGTCGACCTCAACGGCGATGGCCGCGATGACTACGTGGCGTCCCTTCAGGACACCACGTGCTCCACCTATGCGGGAGGATTTTGCGGCACCGCCGGTTGCACCATGGATTTTCTGGTGACGCTGCCGGACGGGAAGATCCGCAACGTGTTTTCCGACCGCATCCGCGGCTACGAAATCTTGCCCGGCGGCACGGTGCGTTTCCAGCTGCACGGCGGCTATTGCGGCGGCTCGGGCAATCCCTCCTGCTTCAAGGAGCATCGCATCACCGACAAGCCATTCGCCTTCAAGGAGCCGAAGGAGTGACGAAGAGACTTGCAGCTCTGCTTGTCCTCGCTCTGCTCGGCGGCGGCACCGCTGTCGCCCAGGACGTTGCGCCGCGCCCGTTCAAGGCGACCGACTACCCGATCGAGGTGCGCAGAGGCGTAGCCCAATTCTCGGCGTCATCCCCGCGAAGGCGGGGATCCAGTATTCCAGAGCGTCAGAGCATCTATCGCAATTGCTGCGGAGTACTGGATGCCCGCCTGCGCGGGCATGACGATAGCGATCACCGCCAAGGCTCCACCAGGATTTTCGTGTGCTTCTCGGGGTTGCCGAGGTCCGCGAACGCCTGCGCCACGCCGTCGATGCCGACCTTGCCGGTGATCAATGAGGCCGCGTCGACCTTGCCGTCGGCCAGGAGCTGCAGCGAGCTTGCGAATTCTGTCGGGGTGTAGCCCAGCACGTACTGGACACTCAGTTCCTTCATGATGCCGAGCATCGGCTCGGAGCGGTCGGTCTCCATGCAGACACCGACCACGACGATCCGCGCATCGCGGGGCGCGCCTTCGAAGATCTGCTGGATCACGCCGGGGACGCCGACGCATTCGAAGATCAGCGCGGGCTTCAGCGCCGGCAGCCACATCTGCGCCGGTGGCCGCGCGGCCTTCTGCTCTGCCGTCATCGCGGCCTGCTCGGCCCAGGTCTTGAACGGCAGCGTTTGCGCCGGGTCGATGACCACGTCCGCACCCATCTTCTCGGCGAGGGCGCGCCGCGCTGGCGAATAGTCGGCGGCAATGATCGGCCGCAGGCCCTTCAGGCGGAGGCCGGCGATCACGGCAAGGCCAACCGGCCCGCAGCCGATCACCAGCGGCACCTCGTCGCCGCGCGCATTGGCCTTCTCGACGGCGTGGATGCCGACGGCCAGGGGCTCGGTCAGCGCCGCATGCTCGGCGGCAAGTCCGTTCGGCACCTCCAGCAGCAACGCCTCGCTCAGCAGCATGCGCTCCGCATAGGCGCCGACATTGTCGTTGGAATAGCCGATGCCCTTCGGTCCTTCGGCGGAAATCAGCGCCGGCACCGAGCAGACGCGGGTGCCGGTCTTGAAGCGCTTCTGGGTCGACGGGCCATAATCGAGCACCTCGCAGCAGAATTCGTGGCCGAACACCACGTCGCGGGCGGGGTCCATCGGCTTGCGGGCGCCATTGAGATGGCGCGTCATCTCCGCCATCCGGTGCGCGTGCTTGCGCGCATGCAGGTCCGAGCCGCAGATGCCGCAGGCGAGCGTCTTCACCAGTACCTGGCCGGCGCCGGGAACAGGCTCCGGCAGCGTGTCGGCGACGATCTCACCGTTCCTAAAGATGGCAGCGCGCATATCGCCTCCCTTGAGCGAATGGTTGTTGTTGGTGCGACAGCGACTTGTCGCTAGGTGATCCCCTCGTCGGGAATGTTGAGCACCGTGCCGCAGGCTTTGCAATGCACGGCGTCGATATCATGGCGCTGCAGACCGCAGGTCGGGCAGGGGAAGCGGACCTTGTGCGGCGCGATCAGTGCGCGGGCGAGGTTGAAGAACAGCGTGACGCCGAAGATCATGATCACCACCGAGATCAGGCGGCCGGTGGTGCCCGGCAGGGTGATGTCGCCGAAGCCGGTGGTGGTCAGTGCCGTGACGGTGAAATAAAGCGCGTCGGCGTAGTTGACGATGTGCGGGTTGCGGAATTTCTGCGTTTCGTAGACCACGGCCGTCATCACGAAAATGAAGACGGCCAGGTTGGTGACCGCGAAGATCACCTCCTCGTTGCGGCGGAAGAAGCCAAAGTCGGTGCGCAGCCGCGCCAGCATCTGGTAGTCGCGCAACAGCCGTAGCGTGCGCAGGATGCGCAGGAAGCCGCCGGCTTCGCCCGCCAGCGGTGCCAGGAACGAAATGATGGCGATGATGTCGGTCCAGGTCGAGACGCGGGTCAATTCGCGCATCCGGTTGCGACTGATGAACAGCCGCGCCGCGAAATCTGCAAGGATCATCGCGCCGAACACCACATCCATGATTTCCGTGAAGTCGTTGGACGGCAGGAACGAGGTGGCGATGATGAAGAGGACCGTCACGATGTCGAACGCGAGCAGCGCATAGCGGAAGCGGACGCCCTCCGGCGTCGATCCCTCGTAAAGCTGCCGAAGCGTGCGTTTCAGGTCGGTCAAAGTCACATCGGTATCTTCAGGCTTCGGCGCACCTTTTCAAGGGTCAATCTTTTCAGGGGCATCGTTGCGTCTAGCGCAGCTTGCGGACATGGACATTGATATCGAGGTCGATATCCGTGACGCAGGTCTGTGTCGTCTGGTGTGAGCCGCCAGCGAACCATTCGCCATCGTGTGCCTTGGCGTCGCGGACATTCCTGAGCTTCAGGCAGCGCCACTGCGGCAGCCTGCCAGAACTCTCGCCGGCGAACTGCCAGGCCAGCACGACCTCCTCGCCGTCCTTGTTGGTGCCGATGATGTGCGGGCACAGCTGCCGGTGGCGGCGGTCATAGGTGCAGGTGACCTGCTGCTCGGCCAGGATTGCCTTGCGGAAGAGGGCGTAAGTCGCGGAGGGCATGGCGGTTCAACCGTGGAGTTCCGGCGCCGTTCCATCGGAATTCGGGTGTCGCTTGCGCCGGCCAGCATCCAAACAGGGCGCAGGGCATTCGACCCCAAGGAGTTCTGCGATGATAACCGCCTTTTACAGCAGCGTGCTGGACTTTCCCGTCGACCGCGTCTGGTCGCTGGTGCGCGATTTCAACAACTATCCTCGCTACATCGACGGCGTGATCGAGAGCGAGATCGAGGACGGCAAGCGCGGCGACGAAGTCGGCGCAGTCCGCCGCTTCAACTATCAGGGCACCTGGATCCGGCAGCGGCTGCTGCGCCATTCCGACGAGCAGCGCCTGCTCACCTATGGCGGCATCGACCCGTTCGCATTCCCGGCTGACGCGTCCTCGAAGGTACCGGCGCCGACCGGCTATGAAGGCACGATCCAGTTGTATCCGATCGTCGACGGAGACCGTACGTTCATCGAATGGCCGGTGATGCTTGACACGGCCCCCGGCGAAGAGGAGCCTTGGCACGCCCTGTTCATGGCGATGATCCCGGAATGGACCGACTCGCTTCGCCGAACATTGGTGCGGGAGGCGTAGCCCCCGCCGTCATTGCGAGAAGCGAAGCGACGAAGCAATCCAGCGCGCGCGTCAGCGCGCCACTAAAAGCGGCTGAGCTAACCGCTATTGCCGCAGCTTCTTTGTTGGCGCGCTTGCGCGCGCAGCTGGATTGCTTCGCTTCGCTCGCAATGACGAGCATATTCAATTGTCAAACAGCCCGACGCACCCGTCTCCAGACATGCGTCATCGCCCCTGTTCTTTGTCCGGCCTGGGGCTGCCGGTCTTCTCTTGCACTTCCCTTGGAAAGAGGGCGTGCGGAACACAGGGCGAAAGGCCGCGCCCGCGGCTCCCGTATGCTTGTCGCATCCGGGCAAATCCGTATGCCGACACGTGGCACACGGCGATGGTCCAGCCCAAATGCTTGGACTGAACCGGACCACAAACGAAGCCTTCGCCTGCGTTCCGCACGCGCCGGATTAACGGCTTGCCGAATCCAGCGGAGCCGAGCCCGGCTCGCTTGACTAAATGCGGAGGACCTCACCGCATTGCTGGACCGCTTGGGCCGTCCGCCCTCGGCGCCGGTCGTCATCCCTTTCGGCGCCGTGGCTCATCACCGCGACGCAAATTGGGCCGGCACCGCGACGGACCCGTCGCATCCCGCCCCGAGGCGCTGACGATTAGCGCACTCGCTCTCCCATCGGGGCCGGACGAAAACTGTATATTCCTATTTGTTAGGATATTCAATTTCTGATTCAGCGAAATCGGAAGACTGCTGACAGAATTTGGTCGGTGGCGGCTCGCGCCGGGTAAGGCTGTAGCCCGCATGAGCGCAGCGATATGCGGGGACAGCGGGTCCCGGATGTCGCCATAGCCGATGCGAAGCATCGGCGTTCTCACTTAAGAACGGCGGCCGAAGGCCGCCTATGCATCCGGGCTACGCCGCCGAGGCATTAGCGGGCATCCGCCTTGACGATTTCCGGCAGGCCAAAACCCGTGTACTCGCGCTCGAGCATGGCCTTTAGCGCCTTCGGATCCGGCTTCGCATTCGCGGACGGCATCGGCTTGCGGTCGGCCCTGACGAAGGCCGGCGGCGTACCCGGCAGCTCATAGAGGCGGAAACCGTCGCGGCGCACAGCGAAATCGACGAACACCGAGCCCTTGCGCATCATCGTGCCCGCCGGGGCGATATAGAACGTGTCCTCACGATGAGGCCGAGCATGGCATGCACCGCCGTGTCCTTCGGTACTTCGCGCCGGACGCTCGCGATCCGCTCCAGCGTGATCTCGCGTCCGTTGCTCTCGACATAGACGCGCTTGAGCGGCAGCTCGTCCGCCTGCTGGCTGACGGCGCTGACGAATACGAGGACGTATTTGCCGAGCGCCTTGTACTCGGCCGCATCCTGCGGCCAGGCGAAATCGATGATCGCCGACCGTGCCGCGCCCTTGGCCGACATCGCCCGTGTCCGCTCGGCGGTGTCTTCCAGACGCTGGCCGATCACCTCAGGGGTGACAGAGCCGTGGGTGACCGGGTTCTTTTGGGCGATCTGGGCGGCGCCGGGGAAGGTGAGCAGGAGCAGGGCGATCGCGGCGGCGGACAGCAGGCGCACGGCAATGGTCCTTCATGGCAGGGACTGATAACTCTTTGTCGGTACAGGCGCCGCATGCGTTCAAGGAAGCTGCCCGATTTTGCAGCTCGGGGGCCATCGCATTGCGCTCCTGCTCGGACGACCCGCGCGCATCACCGATAGGAGACGGCCATGGCCAATGAAAAAGGCCCAAACATCAAGAAAAAACAGACGTGCAAGAACTGCGAGGGCAAGGGTTTGCTGAAGAAGGGCGACCGAGTGGTGAAATGCCAGCGCTGCAAAGGAACGGGCTTGCGGTGACCTTCTCGCCGGCAATCGACGTTGGCCAGCAGTACGAGGTTTCCCTGCGCGATGTACTTGATCTTGAGGTTTCGAGCGCTTCGCTCAAACTCACTCGTGAATGCGGAGTTCGAAATTGGGCGAGCCGTATGGGTAGAAGTCGGTCAGTCTCAGATTTTCGTAGGTCAAGGCTTTGAGGTGCACGGTGCCCATGAAGGGCTGATCGGGTTCGACCAGAAGGATCTGTTTGGCGTATCCATTATCGTCGAAACCGCGCCGGAAATGCGCACGGGACTTGATCGCGATGATGTCGAAATGCTCCGGCTTCAGTCCCAGTGCCCAAAGCTCGTCAGATTCGATGATCTGCACGAGATAGGGGCTGACGATCAAGACATTGCCTTTGCCGAAGCTCACCCCGTACCACTGTTGTCCTTGTTGCCGGTCTTTCGTGGAATCCGTGACGAAGGCGATCGTGCCTTTGATTTTGACCGGGACCCCCGCCGTCTCGTCCATCAGGCCGCCGACCTCCATGTCGAAAGCGTCACCAGGCTTCGCCTTCGCCGCTGACAGGGCGTCGACGGTTGGTTTCGAGGCGATCGTGGCGATCAGGGTCCTTTCCAGTTTCTGGTCGACGATCTCTCGCAACAGCCATGTGGCGTATCCGGAGCGGTCGCTGTAATCGGCCAGCACGATCGGGCCCTGTCCCGCGCGCGCGAATTCGCGCGCCTGGGCGACGCCGTCCTTCATCGAGCAGATCTTTGTGGTGTTCAGCAAAGCCTCGCGCTTGCGCCACGTCCAGTTCGCCATGTCGGTGACGATGTGTCGCGCGAGTTTCGGATTGTCGTTGGTCTGGACCTGGATCGTCATGCCGGCATCGGGCACGTCTGCCCAGGGGAAACCGAAGAAGACGTTGACGAAGACGTCCGGCTCGCGTGCTTCCCAGGTCAAGGCGCGCTGGACCAGATCCGACCACGGCGACGCACCGGTCCACATCAGCACCGTGGGGGCAAGAATGGGTACCCTGACGGTGGCGTGCCTCGGCTTGAACGTGCCGCGAATGGCGCGCACCAGCATGCGCGCTGCGCGCTCGCCCTGCAGATGCATGTCGTAGTGAGGGAAGTATTTGACGCTGAATCCCATGTCGGCCTGCGCGAGAAACTGCTCGTCCTCATTGCCGTGCGGATCAAAGGTCGCGCTGATGAACACCTTCCGGCCAACGACCTCGCGAACGCGCCGCGCGATATCTGCCTCGGGGCGGGGAACGCCGCGGACGGCCATCGCGCCATGAAGCGCAAGGTAGACGCCGTCGAAGGGGCCCGAGCTCCGCAATTCGTCCAGCATGATCATCACGAAATGCTCGTACGCCTCCTGCGTGATCCAGCCGGACCCGGTGCCGGTTCGGGGCCACAGCGGCGATGTCATGCCGACCAGCTCGACGTCGGGATATTCGCGTGCGACCTGCACGAAGCCGCCCATATAGCCTTTCGGGTCCGTCTTCAGGAGGGCCTCGCCGCCGGCGGGAGAGCCTGGATAGATGAAGTCCTGAAGTTCAGTGTCGTTGGGGAGGAACGTGACGGTTTCGTGGGAAAACTGAAGCACCGCAATGCGCATGGGACTGCCTTCGTGACCGGCGGGATCCGGAGTCGATGCCGCCGGGCCTTATATTGTCCGGCCATCCCCGGGATGACCAATGCAAACTTTGCATTGGGAGCACCCTTTGTCCTTCTGGGGGCTGCCACTTCAGTTCGAGCGCGGCCAAAGCTGCCGGCTACCAGCCGCCGAGGACGCCGCCGAACACGAGGATGTACTTGCCGAGCGCGCGATACTCCGCCGCGTCCTGCGGCCAGGCAAAGTCGATCATCGCCGTCCGGCGAAGAAGATTGACGGAAGCCACCTACGCAATCAGTGCTCGTGAGCGTGGAGGTGGTGGAACCTCAAGTTCGTTCCTCCAAGCGATCAGTGGCGTGATTCCCGAGGTTCCTCCCCAACTGCGTCGCGAGAATTCGCGGCGTCTTCTTCCCGGATGTATCAACGCGTGATCCGAGCGCGCGGCCTTGCGGCACCGCCACGTGACGACTTCGACATGATCGCAGCCGATGCGGGCTTGCGATGCGGCGGGCCTTTCGGACGCGAGTTCCCCAGGCGGTCGACAACTGCCAGTGCTGTCTCGATGAAACGATTCTCTGCGGCCGAGAGCGTATGGTTGCGGCGCTGAACCAGATAGACCGAACGGTCGACGGCAGGCTCGCGCAGCGGCCGGAATGTCAGGATCGTGCGATACTCGCGCGGAACGGCCATCAGCGGCATTGCCGTGACGCCGATTCCTTCCTCGATCATTGCTACGAGGATTGCAGCCTTGTTCGTGCGGTACTGCGCGCTTGTCAATGTCTGTGTGAGATTTGGAAATTGTGCGAGTACCGTTCTGACGCAGTCATCATTGCCTGAATCGAGGAAATTGCATCCCTCGAGATCGCGCCACCTGAGTGGTGATCGGAGGTTCGCGAGCGGATGATCGGGGCGGCAAACAAGACCGATCTCTTCCGCCTGGAGCTTGCGCACCGCGAGGTCGGGCGCCGGCTTTAGTTGTCCCGCGAAGCCGAAATTGACGTCGTTCTCGCGCACGCGCCGATAGATGCCAGGAGAATCCTCCACCGTGATCTCGATGCTCACCTGAGGGTATGTGCGCGCAAAATGCGAGACAGTCGGCGGCAGCCACTCCGCGGCGACCGACGGCAGCGCCGCGACCGACACCCGGCCGCGCTGGCTGTCGGCATGCGCCTGCATGTTCGACAGAGCTGCCTCGAACTCCGACAGCAACCGCCGTGCCGTCGGCAGAAATTCCCGGCCGGCGAACGTCAGCGAAACGCGCCGTGTCGTGCGATTGAACATCGACAGGCCGAGGCAGGCTTCAAGCTGGCGGATGCAAATCGTCAAGGCGGGTTGCGACAGCGCGAGATGCTCAGCGGCGCGCGTGAAACTGCCCTGCTGTGCGATCGCAAGGAACGCCCGGATGTGCCGCATGTTGACGGCAAGGGGGATCTCCATCGGTTGTCTCCAAATCGTCCATCGCGCTTATTGATAAGTTACACAAATAAATCCTTTTGAAGAATAAATTTTACTATCTCGTGATGGCCAGTAGCTTCTCTGCAATGACGGCGTTGCGCGAACCGGCGCTTGGCGACGAATTGAGAGGCGAAGCGATGCTGGCCCTGACCGACCGTCGCAACACAGAATCAGAAGGGCAAAGCCCGGCGGAGGTTTTGATCACTTTCCGTGCGGTGGGAAAGGACTTCCAGCTTAACGATCGCGTTGTGCGTGCAGTCGAGGGGATCGACCTGGAGGTTCGCCGCGGCGAGTTCGTCGTTCTGGTCGGACCGTCCGGATGCGGAAAATCGACGCTGCTTAACATGGTGGCGGGCCTGTTCGCGCCAACGCGAGGCCAAGTGACTTACGGCGGGATCCCGGTCTCGGGCTGCAATCTCAAGACCGGTTACATGACGCAGAACGACCACCTGCTGCCATGGCGCGATGTGGTTGGCAACATCTCGACTCCATTGGAGATCAAGGGCGTCAACAAGGCCGACCGGCAAGTGCGGGTTCGGCAACTGATTGAACTTGTCGGCCTCGTCGGCTTCGAAAGATCCTACCCGTCGCAGTTGTCGGGCGGCATGCGAAAGCGCACCGCACTTGCGCGATTGCTCGCCTACGATCCAGAAACGCTGTTGCTCGACGAGCCGTTCGCAGCGCTCGATGCGCAGTTGCGCCTCAACATGCAGATTGAGCTGTTGCGGATCAGCCGGGCCCTCAACAAGACCATTCTTTTTGTGACCCATGATCTCGATGAGGCTGTAGCGCTCTCTGATCGCGCCGTCGTCTTCACGCCGCGGCCGGGCACGATCCGCCACATTGCCAAAACTCCGCTCACCCGCGAGCGCGATTTGACGCGCCTTCGACACGACCCGGATTATGTCCGGATGACCGCGGAGCTTTGGGATTTGATCACGCCAACGTTGCATCAGACGCGCGGCGAGGCAATGTGAGCGAGGGTGAGCGAATGTCCGTTCAGCAATCAGGCCTGGTTCTGCCGCAAGGGAAATTGCCCCGGCCCGGCGTGCTTTCCGAGAAGATTCTGATCAATCTGCTTCGCTTCGCGCTGCTCGTTGCGCTGCTTGGATTCTGGCAGTTCGCATCCGGTCCGCTGATTGCTCCGTTCTTCGTCAGCAGTCCCTCGGCCATTGTCACGCGGCTGTCGACCTGGATCATGAATGGCCAGTTGTTCTTCCATATGGGAATAACGGCGGCGGAAGCGGCTCTCGGCTTCATGTTTGGCAGCATTTTCGGAATCGCGGCCGGTGTCGTTCTGGGCCGCCGCGAGTTCCTGGCCAAGCTGCTTGATCCCTTCATCATGACGCTCTACAGCCTGCCCAAGGTCGCGCTCGCGCCGCTGTTCATCCTGTGGATCGGGATCGGCATGGACATGAAGGTGATCTTCACCGCCATGATCGTCTTCTTTCTTGTGTTTCTGAACACCTACACCGGCGTCCGCAACGTCAGCCGCGAACTGATCTCGATCCTGCACCTTATGGGTGCGAACGAGCGGCAGGTGCTGCAGCGCGTGGTTCTTCCATCGGCGATCACCTGGGTATTCGCAGGACTGAAGATCTCAGTGCCCTATGCGCTGATTGGTGCGATCGTGGGCGAATTGATGGCTTCCAACAAGGGTCTCGGCGCCTTGCTGGTCAGGGCCCAGGGTGAATTCGACACCGCGGGCGTCTTTGCGGCCCTTGTGGCCATCATGTTTCTGGCGGTCGTGTCCAACGGGCTCGTCAAATTTGCAGAGCGAAAGCTGATGCCCTGGAAGGAAGTTGAGAGCCAGCGCGAAGGCGCGGTGTAACCAACCTGCCGCGCCTGCCAAAAATCGGGAAACGTCCATGCTGCGATGTATGAAGAATCTAACTATCGCTTTCGTTGTCTGTTTGGTTGCGGCGCTGACCGGTCCGGGTAACGTCGTTGCGGCGGACAAGGTTCGCATCGGTCTTTCCAGTAACGGCCTCCTGTTCATGCCGACGCTCGTCGCTGACGCGATGGGTTACTTCAAGGAACAGGGAATCGAAGGCGAGATCGTTCTTCTCGGCGGCGCCAACAAGGTCTACTCGGCGATGCTGAGCGGGGAGCTGGAGATCAGTGTTTCATCCAGCGTGTCGATCCTGAAAGGCCGCTCGTCCGGAACGGACCTGTTGATGATTGGCTCGGCGATGAACCAGCACGGCAGCAATATCGTCGTGACGAAGGAGTGGGCGGCCAAGCACAAGCTGACGAACGCGAGTAGCTACCAGGATCGCCTGAAGGCGCTGAAGGGGATCACGATCGGCACAGCGTCGGTCGGCGGCGGCAGCGATCAGTTGGTCAGGTTGCTGGCGGACGACGCCGGTCTGAATGCCGACCGTGACATGACCCTGACGGTGCTCGCCGTGGGTGACACCACGCTGGCGGCTTTTGCCCGCAGGCGGGTCGACGCCATCACGCATTCGTCGCCGATCGCGGTAAAGGCGATCCGCGACCACGACGGCATGATGATGTTCCATCTCACCGCCGGAGGCGTCCCTGCCTATGACGGGTTCCTCTACCTCGCCTATTCCGCACGCCAGACATGGGTTGACAAGAATCCCGAACTGGCGGCGCGCACGATCCGTGCCTTTCGGAAAGCGCATGCGGCACTCACCGACCCTGCGCTGCGTGACGCGATCAAGAATGCCGTTCACGGCAAGTATCACGCCAACATCGACCGCCAGCTCTATGACGATGCATGGCAGGACTATGTCACGGCCTTTCCGCAGAGGCTCGATCTCGATCAGGGCATGATCGACCGCGTGGTCAAGTTGTCGGAGAAACTGGAAACCGGAGATCCGATCAAACCTGAGGCCATCAAGGAGGCCTGGACCAATCGCATCGTCGAGACCGCAGTGCGGTGATGCCACCTGCCAGGGTTGGGCGCCAATCGCATTTTCCAGCACATCACAAGGAGAGAGAATGAGCCAGGAACCACATATCGCGATCATCGTCGAGTACGACGTTCCCGAGCAAAACCGCAAGCTGTTCATGGAGCGGCTGTTCGAGAATTGCGAAGCGACGCTGAAAGATGACGGCTGTCTGCGGATGGAAGTCTCAAAGCCCATCGGCGGCGACGGACGGGTGGTCTTCCTCACGGAGCGCTGGCGCGATCAGGCCTCCATCGACAAGCACCGGCAGCAACCGGGACACGATGAGCAGCATGAGCGGGTTGACACGTTGCTGACCGCCAAGCGCGTTGCCAAATGCCACATTATCAACGATTGAGCCGTTGTTGAATCAACGACTGACCCTCGTTACGAAAGGAATTGAAGTGATAACCAGACACGAATCGACGTCGATTCTTCATGGTGTGGTCCGGCACGGAGATACGCTGTATCTCGCAGGCATCGTTGCGGACGACCTCAAGCTCGATATGGCCGGGCAAGCGGCGCAGGTCTTCGCGAAGATCGAGCAGCTTCTCAACAAATTCGACTCCGACAAGGAGCACATTCTGGCAGCCACGATTTTCGTGACCGACATTGCCGCGAAAGCGCAAATGAACCCGGTGTGGACCAACTGGCTGCCGAAAAACGCGCTGCCGGCGCGGGCCACGATCGGGATCAATGATCTTGGCGAAGGTGTGCGGATCGAGGTCGTCGTAACGGCCGCGGTGAAGGGCTGAAATCAGCAAGTAACTTTCTCCCGAGAGGCTTTGCGCCGCTCGGGAGACCGTCAACGCAGCAGAATCCGCTAACATGCAAGGAAGCATGACATGAACAGCCGTTTTATGTCTGGAATTCTGACGGGCATTGTGGCGTGTCTCATTATGATCTCGCCTGGCGCTGCTTCGCGGGCGCTTGCGAAGGAGAAACTGCGCATCGCGATCACCAGCTACGGCTTCCTCTTTGTGCCGGTCTTCGTCGCGAAAGAGATGGGCTACTTCGATGCGGAAGGCCTTGATGTCGAAATCATCAATACTGGATCGTCGCCGAAAGCCTACGCGGCGTTAGCCGGCGGCAATGTCGAGTTCCTGGTCGCGTCGCCCGTCGCCGGCTTTCGAGCGCGCGCCGCCGGATTGGACTCTCTCATCGTGGGCGCCGTCACTTCGCAGTATGCCAGCAATATCGTTGTATCGGGTGAATGGGCCAAGGCACGCAAGCTCACGGCGGAGAGCCCCTATGCGGATCGGCTGGCAGCGCTGAAGGGCATCACCATCGGCACGGTCGATCGCGGCGGCGGTGTCGATCAATTGATCCATTTCCTTGCCAAGGAGGCGAAGCTCAATCCCCAGACCGACATGGAGATACCTGTGATCGGCGCCGGAGAGGCCATGCTCGCCGCGTTCTCGCGCGGTCGAATTCAAGGATTCGGTCATTCTTCGCCGGTTTCCGATACCGCCGTCAGACAGATGAACGGTTTCATGCTGTTCAATATGAGCAGAGGCGATGTCAAACCGCTTGACGGCTTTCTGTATATTTCGACCATGGTGCGGGAGTCATGGGCGAAGAACCATGAGGATGCCACAGTCCACTTTCTGCGGGCGATCCAGCGCGCGCTCGCTTCAATCCACGATCCCGCCAGAACGACGAAGGCAAGAGATGCCGTGAAGAAGGCCTATCACGCCAACATCGACCCTGAATTCTATGCGAAGCTCTGGGACGATACGGCGAATGCGTTTCCACGCTCGATCGGACTGGATATGCCAATGATCAAACGGGTGGTATCATTCGTAAATGAATTCGATGCCGAACCGCTCAATCAGCGCGCGGTCGATGCCGCCTGGACGGACCGGTACGCAAAGCAGATAGAGGCGGCACGATAGACGCCGGCCAGCTGGATCGAACGAATGGCGTCGCACGAGTTGAAGCCGACCATCGACCACGTCCGCTGGGGCGTTTTCGATGCGAGCATTGCTCCGGTTCTCACCCTACGGTCCGGCGACACGGTCACCATCGAGACGGTGTCCGGCGCGGCTGAGGTGATGCCGCCGGCGGAAAGCGGCTTCACAGTCTCGCCTTACCTGAAAGACATCCATGCGTCGGTTCCTCGCCGCGGCGCCCATGTCATCACCGGGCCAGTGGCTGTCGCGGACGCCGAACCGGGCGACATGCTGGAGGTCCGCATCGACGCCATACTGCCCAATGCCGATTGGGGTTATTGCGGTATGCGGCCGCTGATGGGCACCTTGCCTGAGGATTTCCCAGAAACCTACATCGCTCACCTGCGCATCGACCGCGCGCGCGGAGTCTGCACGACGCCGTGGGGGACGGAGTTGCCACTGGCGCCTTTCTTCGGCGTCATGGGTGTTGCGCCACCGCCGGCTTATGGCGCGCTCAATACTAAAGAGCCGCGCGAGCATGGCGGCAATCTCGACAACAAGGAACTGGTCGCGGGTTCGACCCTGTTTCTTCCGGTCTGGGTGCCCGGCGCGAATTTTTCGGTCGGTGACGGACACGGCCTTCAAGGCGATGGCGAGGTCTGCGTGATGGCGCTGGAGACCGGCCTGCGCGGGACCTTCACGCTGATCCTGCACAAGAAGCCACGTGGTGGAGCGCCTCTCTTATCGTTCCCGCGCGCGGAAACGCCGCAACATTACATCAGCATGGGCCTGAGCGAGGATCTCGATCAGGCGATGAAGCAGGCTTTGCGCGAGATGATCGGATTCATCACGGCGCGATCCAATCTGTCCGCGCGTGACGCCTATATGCTCTGCTCGCTCGCCGCCGATTTTCACGTCACGCAGACTGTCAACGGCGAGAAGGGCATCCACGGGATGCTGCGGAAGGAATTGCTGCGCTGACTACGTGTCTGCCGTGCCCGCGCGGCTCGCGACGATCGTTCATCATGTGCCACTCGTCACAAGCAGATAATGGAATGCCACGAAACGTCCGGCGCCAACACTCGTTAGCTCCGGCATATTCTTTGCGCAGCGCGCACAGGCGCGGACAGCGGGCGTGCTTCAATGCCATCGCTGGGCGCGCAGCGAATCTGACGCAGCGCGCCGTGGGTTGCGCCTTGACCTTGTCTGCGCCGGGATAGGCGAGAATTCGCTCGGCCTGTCGCATCTCGTGCCGCCAAGTTTCGCGAAGATCGCTGTCACGGCTGATCCCGTTTTCTGCCAGTACTTTAAGATGACCGGAAGATCGTCTCGCTTGTCGTATGCCGGAATGACGGCCGACCTTAATGTCTCACTGCCGGGCGCAGCGAGGTACTGATCTTCGAGCTCAAATTGCTCCGATAACGGTCTTAACCTTTTTTTTGTGGACCCGACATGAACCGATAACTTCAAATCCGACGATAGGCCTCGTCAGCACCAAGCGTGTCGCCCAAATGGCGGTTTTAGAAATTTTCTGCAGTCGCAACCGAATCGACGTCACGCGATTGGTTGGACGTCACACTGGGTATGAACACCCGATTGGGTGGGCGCAAAATACCAAACTTTCGGGATTAGCGGAGCCAATCCTATTGCGCTGAGGCAGTCATCTCGACACCCGGGCGGCGGTACGCCGATTTCAACTGACAGACAGCTGGGGTGCCTAGAACAAGAACCATCGCGCTAGGGATCACGAACCGCGTCAACCTGCGGACGCGTAGAGCGCCTCCGGCGCCTGCGTGAATTTGGTCGTTCTGGTGGTGCATTCAGGCCGGAGAAGAAACCGACTTTCCTGTATCGCGCCACGGCGGCCTTAAATTCTAAGAGCCTGCGCTCCATTGGATCGCCAGATTTCGGGCGCAAATAGCCATAGAGGCTATGATCCTCATGAGGTGATAGCCCCAGGTGACATGTATGACAAAGTGTAATCAGATTTCGTAAGTCAGTGATCCCGCCCTTTTCCCAAGGCCGAATATGGTGGACATGAAGAACCAAATCAGAATTGTCATCCGGCCTGCGCCACAAATCCGACATCGACGGTCGTCGCGCTTGAGCACTTGCATTCGGACCTTCGGCGAAGGAGCTCGACGGAATGCGGCTTCAGGCAGTAATCGCGGCGAAGTAAAACCCATTTCGCCATCCGGTACTGATGGTTCGGGCCCCAGCAATCGTGGAAAAATGCGTCTTGCGAGTTCCTTCTCTATCAGAGCGTTTCCGCCTCCAAGCAAGAAAAGCGATATCTCATCGGCCGTATGAATTATCGCGCAAGGCTGGCGCGCATGCTGCCACAGTTCGACAAATTCCGGATAGACGACTCTGGCTTCGCGCAATTCTTCGCGCTTCTCCTCATTCTTCCATCCGACCCATTGAGTTTGCGTGCCGAATTCTACTCTTCCATTCTCATCGGCGGTCAGGGTAATCGCATAGTATAGGCAATCGGGACGCGCCTTGTTCAGAGAACCAAGGCGCGCATCCAAATCGACTGCGCTAGGTGAAACGGCTGAGTTCATTGCCAATCACTACTCCGCCGCTTCCTCCGTCCCTTCCTCGCTCGACTTCTTAACCGCGGCCTCGTGCTTCTTCGCCAGCACGGGCTTCAAAAACTTCCCCGTGTAGCTCCGCGGCGCTTTCGCAATATCCTCCGGCGGGCCCCAGGCGACGATCTCGCCGCCGCCGTCGCCGCCTTCCGGCCCCAGGTCGATCACCCAGTCTGCCGTCTTGATCACTTCGAGGTTGTGCTCGATGACAACGACGCTGTTGCCCTGGTTGACCAGCTCGTGCAGCACCTCGAGCAGTTTCGAGACGTCGTGGAAGTGCAGGCCGGTGGTCGGCTCGTCGAGGATGTAGAGCGTGCGGCCGGTGGCGCGCTTGCTCAGTTCCTTGGCGAGTTTGACGCGCTGCGCTTCGCCGCCGGAGAGCGTGGTCGCCTGCTGGCCGACATGGATGTAGCCGAGGCCGACGCGCTGCAGCGTTCGGAATGTTTCGCGCACGCGCGGCACCGCCTTGAAGAAGTCGGCGGCCTCGTCGACGGTCATGTCGAGCACGTCGGCGATCGACTTGTTCTTGAACAGGACCTCCAACGTCTCGCGGTTGTAGCGCTTGCCCTTGCAGGTGTCGCAGGTGACGTAGACGTCCGGCAGGAAGTGCATCTCGATCTTGATGACGCCGTCGCCCTGGCAGGCCTCGCAGCGGCCGCCCTTGACGTTGAACGAGAAGCGCCCCGGCTCGTAGCCGCGCGCCTTGGCCTCGGGCAGGCCGGCGAACCACTCGCGGATCGGCGTGAAGGCGCCGGTGTAGGTGGCCGGGTTCGAGCGCGGCGTGCGGCCGATCGGCGACTGGTCGATGTCGATGATCTTGTCGATATGCTCCAGCCCCTCGATGCGGTCGTGCGGGGCAGGGCCTTCGCTGGCGTTGTTCAGTTTGCGCGCGATCGCCTTGTAGAGCGTGTCGATCAGCAGCGTCGACTTGCCGCCGCCGGAGACGCCGGTGATCGCCGTGAACAGGCCGAGCGGGATTTCCGCGGTGACGTTCTTCAGATTGTTGCCGCGCGCGTTCACCACCTTGATGGTGCGGCGGTGGTTAGGCGGCTTGCGCTCCGGGATCTTGATGAACTTCTCGCCGGTGAGATACTGCCCGGTGAGCGAGGCGCGCGAGCGCATGATGTCGGCGGGCGTGCCCTGCGCGACGATGCTGCCGCCATGCACGCCGGCGCCGGGGCCGACGTCCACCACATAGTCGGCGGTGTGGATCGCATCCTCGTCATGCTCGACCACGATCACCGTGTTGCCGAGGTCGCGCAGCCGCCGCAGCGTCTCCAGCAGCCGCGCGTTGTCGCGCTGGTGCAGGCCGATCGAGGGCTCGTCCAGCACATACAGCACGCCGGTGAGGCCGGAGCCGATCTGCGAGGCAAGCCGAATGCGCTGGCTCTCGCCGCCGGACAGGGTGCCGGATGCACGCGACAGCGTCAGATAGTCGAGGCCGACGTCGTTCAGGAACGTCAGGCGGTCGCGGATCTCCTTCAGGATGCGCGCGGCGATCTCGTTCTGCTGCTTGTTCAGCCGCTTCGGCACCGCCTCGAACCACTCGCCGGCGCGCTTGACGGACAGCTCGGCCACCTCGCCGATATGCTTGCCGCCGGTCTTCACGCACAGCGCTTCGGGCTTCAGCCGGTAGCCGTTACAGGCCGAGCACGGGATGTAGGTGAAATACTTGCCAAGCTCCTCGCGCGCCCACTCGCTCTCGGTCTCGCGGAAACGGCGCTCGAGGTTGGTGACGATGCCTTCGAACGGCTTCTTGGTCTCGTAAGACCGCATGCCGTCGTCATAGGCGAACTTGATCTCGTCCTCACCGGAGCCGTGCAGGATGGCGGTCTGCGTCTTCTTCGGCAGATCCTTCCACTTGGTGTCGAGGGTGAACTTGTAGAACTTGCCGAGCGCGGTCAGCGTCTGCACGTAATAGGGCGACGACGACTTCGCCCACGGGGCAATCGCGCCCTTGCGCAGCGTCAGGTCCTTGTCCGGCACCACCAGGTCCGCATCGATATGCTGCTCGACGCCAAGTCCGCCGCACTGCGGGCAGGCGCCATACGGGTTGTTGAACGAGAACAGCCGCGGCTCGATCTCCGGAATGGTGAAGCCGGACACCGGGCAGGCGAACTTCTCCGAAAACAGCAGGCGCTCGGGGCCCGACTTGTCGTGGATCTTCGCGGTCTTCTTCTTGTCCTCGGGCTCGGCCGCGGCGCCGGCCGGCGCATCGGCGAACTCGACGACGGCCAGGCCCTCGGCGAGCTTCAGCGCGGTCTCAAAACTTTCCGCCAGCCGCTGGGCGATGTCGGAGCGCACGACGATACGGTCCACCACCACGTCAATGTCGTGCGGAAACTTCTTGTCGAGCACCGGCGCATCAGTGAGCTCATGGAACTTGCCGTCGATCTTGACGCGCTGAAAACCCTTCTTGAGGTATTCGGCGAGCTCCTTGCGGTATTCGCCCTTGCGGCCGCGCACCACCGGCGCCAGCAGGTAGAGGCGCGTGCCCTCGGGCAGAGCCAGCACGCGATCGACCATCTGGCTGACGGTCTGGCTTTCGATCGGCAGGCCCGTGGCGGGCGAGTAGGGCACGCCGGCCCGCGCCCAGAGCAGGCGCATGTAGTCGTAGATCTCGGTGACGGTGGCGACCGTCGAGCGCGGGTTCTTCGAGGTGGTCTTCTGCTCGATGGAGATGGCGGGCGACAGACCGTCGATCTGGTCGACGTCCGGCTTCTGCATCATCTCCAGGAATTGCCGCGCGTAGGCCGACAGCGACTCGACGTAGCGGCGCTGGCCTTCCGCGTAGATGGTGTCGAACGCCAGCGAGGACTTGCCGGAGCCGGACAGGCCGGTGAACACCACCAGCCGGTCGCGCGGGATCTCGAGATCGACGCCCTTCAGGTTGTGCTCGCGCGCGCCGCGAATGCTGATGACGCGATGGCCGTTTGCGGCCGGGTTTTTGCGGTTTGCCTTGAGCACTTCATCCATCGGTCAATTCCGGATTGTCCACGCAATCATCTATGCGCGCGGACGACGACATCCACGTTGCTAGCTGCATCTGGATATGGCTATGGAACATAGCAAGAACGAGGCGTGTTTTCCAGAGGCTCGTTCACCTCATCAACCGCCTCGTGCAGCAGAGCGTCAGAAGGTGTCAGAAACTGTCAGCAGTGGATGCTGTTCCACCCCTTAGTTTGGTTGGGCACGATCTTTGTCCGAAAACCAGTGCGCACCATATGCGTCCGGCCCGACGTGCCTTGCTTGAACAGGAGTGAATAATGGCCAAACGCGATGTGATCTTTCCAGCAGGCCGGCAGGCGCTCTACGAAAGGAACCGCTATTCGGCGGCGATCCGCTCGGGCGATCTTCTGTTCGTGTCGGGGCAAGTCGGCAGCCGCGAGGACGGGTCGCCGGAACCGGATTTCGCAAAGCAGGTGCAACTCGCCTTCGACAATCTTGCGGCGGTGCTGAAGGCCGCCGGCTGCACATTCGATGACGTCGTCGACGTGACCACCTTCCACACCGACCCCGCCACGCAATGGGAGACGATCGGTCCCATTCGGATGAAGGCGATCGGTGATCCGCCTTACCCGAACTGGACCGCGGTGGGCGTGAACTGGCTGGCGGGCTTCGATTTCGAGATCAAGGTCATCGCGCGGATTCCGTAGGGCTCCGTTTCCGAACGGCCGTCATGCCCGCGAATGCGGGCATCCAGTACTCCGCAGCCTAGCGGTCTGTTCGCTGACGCTCTGGAATACTGGATCCCCGCCTGCGCGGGGATGACGCTGAGAACGTGGGTGCGAGTTGCCAAACTAATCTCATCACGCCACGCGTTGCGTCAAAAACAAAAAGGCCGGCACGAGGCCGGCCTTTCCGAATTTCAGATCGCGCTTGCGATCTCAGTAGCGTGACAGGCCCGGGCCGCCGAAGCGGTAGTTGATGCGGCCGGTGAACACGTCGGTGTCGAGGCGAATGCGATCGCTGACATTCGGCGCCGGGCCGAAGGCGACATCGTCCTTGCCCATGAACAGGTGGTTGTATTCGAGACCAGCCGACCAGTTCGGAGCGAAGGCGTATTCGAAGCCGACGCCAACCGTTGCACCCCAGCGGGTCTCGTCGGCGGTGCCACCCACGACGCCGGTCGCGGTGTTGAAGTAGCGATAGTCCATCGACTGAACGGCCGCGCCGCCCTTGGCGTAGGCCATGAAGTTGTTCCAGGCGTAGCCCACCTTGCCGGTGAACAGGCCGAACGCGTCGACATCGGTGTGGTTGGTGGTGGCCAGGAAGACGTTGCTCCGGTTCGAGCCGGTGAAGTCTGCCCAGTTGCCCTGCGCTTCGAGGCCGAGCACCCAGCCGCCGATCTGCCAGTTGTAGCCGATCTGGCCGCCGACCGTGCCGCCATCAACGTTGTGGCTGCCTTCGCTCACGCCGCCCGGCAGCAGGTCCCAACGGCTGCGTCCCCAGCCGTAGCCGCCGTTGATACCGACGTAGAAGCCGGTCCAATCGAACACCGGGGAAACCATCGGCGGCGCCTTCACGGGATAACGGGCGCCCAGATCAGCCGACACGGCCGGCGTAGCCACAGCGAGGGCCACCAGCGCGACCGTCCCCAGCAAGTACTTCTTCATGATACTTCTCCAGTGCATGGCCGAACTCGACGCGCCGGCCTTCTTATTGCGCACGGACACTGACCCCTCAGGCAATGTCCGCGGCTTCGATGCACAGGACTATAGCGATTGCCGACCCAAAAGGCCGTCTCCGAAAAGTCACACACGCGGTCAATTCGCAGTTGCAAAAACTAATAATTCTCTAATTTATTCAAGGTGTTAAAAGTTCCTTAAGACCAAGCTTTCGCCACACTTCAGGACCCGCATCGCCATCATTGTTGCATCGCTGAAACAATGTTTCGGACGCCCGAGACTTCGCGAAACTTTGAATCAAAAGGCGCGGGATCGGTGCGGGGCGGGGTGGACTCGCATGCAAATTTGGCATAGAACATAAAAAGAACATCGATCGGCATGGGCCTTTAACATCGGCCGAAACTTGGGCCGACGCGATGCTCTGAAATTTGCGGTGTGGATAAGCCGCGTGGATGCGCCTCGGCGGCTGCGAGCGCATTATAGGGTTAGCTCTTAGTTCTCTAATTCTCTCACGTGGCGAACGCCGCGCAATCAGTGGAGAGTCGTGATGGCGGGTAGCGTCAACAAGGTCATTCTCGTAGGCAACCTCGGTGCCGATCCGGAAATCCGGCGCACCCAGGACGGCCGTCCGATCGCCAATCTGCGCCTCGCCACCTCCGAGACATGGCGCGACAAGGCGACCGGCGAGCGCAAGGAAAAGACCGAGTGGCACCGCGTCGTCGTATTCAGCGAGCCGCTGTGCAAGGTGATTGAGCAGTACGTCAAGAAGGGCTCAAAGCTCTACATCGAGGGCGCGCTGCAGACGCGCAAATGGACCGATCAGCAGGGCGTCGAGAAGTATTCGACCGAAGTCGTGCTGCAGGGCTTCAACTCGGTGCTGACCATGCTCGACAGCGCACGCGGCGGCGGCGGTGGCAACTTTGTTGCCGACGAGGGTGGTGGCGGAGACTACGGCTCGAGCGCACCGTCAGGCGGCGGCCAGCGTCGCGTGGCTGCGCCGGCCGGCGGCGGCGGTGCCCGCCGCGACATGGATGACGAGATCCCGTTCTGAAGGCTCGCAAGCCGTATCCACATTTTCTGCGTCATCCCCATAGCCGTGCGAAGAACGGCGTCGCTTCGCTCGCCTATGTGCGGGGATCCAGTATCCCAGAGCGTTAGTATTTTACTTCTGAGGCTGCGGAGTACTGGATGCCCGCATGCGCGGGCATGACGGCGGAGATTTGGTTGAACTCATCAGACTCTAGAGGCGTTCTTTGGCCTCTACGAGCAGCTCGGCCGTGCTCGCGATCCGGATCGAGCGGTTGGTGATCAGATCGCTCCAGACCCAGTTGTGGTGACGGATCACCGTTGGCGCATCGAGGTGAGGGCGGTCGCTCAATGTGTGGCCGTCGCTGGCGACCACGACATTGTAGTTGTGTGAAACCGACGAGCGGACCGTCGCATCGACGCAGAAGTCCGTCGCCCAGCCGACAACCAGAACTCTGTCCGCCTTGATGTCTGCGAGCGTGGCCTGCAGCTCGGTGCCTGCAAACGGATCGTTCAGCGTTTTCTCGACGACGATGTCTGCCGGCTGGCGATCCACCTCCGGCAGGAAGGCCCAGCCAGGCTGGCCGTGTGCGAAATCATCGTCGCGTCCGCAATGCCGGATCCAGATGACCCTGCCGGACCCCGCGCGGACCATGGCCGCCAGTCGGTTGATGCGATCGATGACGCCCGGCAAATCGTGCTTCGGCGCGCCGGTGAGCAGCCCGACCTGCATGTCCACCACGATCATCGCATCCATCGGCGGATATCCTTCGGCGCTTTAAGAAATTTTCCGCGCCATTGTGCAACACTTTGAGCGGATCAGGACATGCCTTCGTGGCTGCGCAAGCGGGTCGAACGGGATTATCTTGACATCGGAAAGATAGATGTTAATAGTGTTAACATCGGGTCGCAACCGACCGAGACAACGAACACCAGAGCTATCGCATGAGCCTCGCCCCGCTGCTGAACGCGCCGTTTGCCATCCAGGCGCACGCTTTCGCGGCCATGGCCGCGTTCGCGCTGGGGCTCGTGCAGTTCATGGCGCCGAAGGGCACGCTGCCGCATCGGACCGTTGGGTTCATCTGGCTGACGCTGATGTTGACCGTTGCGCTATCGTCGTTCTGGATCCATGAGATCCGTCTGTGGGGGCCGTGGAGCCCGATCCACCTGATTTCGATCTACGTGTTGATCATGATCCCGACGGCAATTTACTTCGCGCGCAGGCACAACGTTCGCGGCCACGCGAAGACCGTGATCGGCATGTTTGTCGGTGGCTTGGTGATCGCCGGCCTGTTCACTTTCGTGCCCGGCCGCATCATGCACGCAGTCGCCTTCGGGAACTGACCGCACGAGAAGATTGTCCTTGGCCGCTCCTGGCTGTTCCTGGCCACGCGCGAAATATGGGAGTCGATGCATGAGCCTTGCGCCGTTGCTCAACGCCCCGATCGTCATCCAGCTTCACGCGTTTGCGGCGATGGCCGCGTTCGTCCTAGGGCTTCTCCAGTTCGCCGCGCCGAAGGGGACGCTGCCGCATCGGACGTTCGGCTGGGTCTGGGTTGCCTTGATGCTCGTTATCGCCATCAGCTCCTTCTGGATTCAGGGCGAGGGGGCAAGGATCGTTGGCTCCTGGGGGCCAATCCACCTGCTGTCGATTGTGGTCCTGACGCTGCTGCCGATCGGATTGCTGTTCGCGCATCGGCACAACGCGCGGGGGCACGCCAGGACCATGGTGAGCCTGTTTATTGGCGCGCTGGTGATCGCCGGAGGCTTCACCTTGCTGCCCGGCCGGATCATGCATGCGGTGGCCTTCGGGAACTGAAAAATACCCTTGTAAGCTATTGGAAAAGCAGCGGGAAAAAGCCTCCTAAAAGCGGCGATTTATTTGGTTTTGAGCATCCGATGGGCTATATGATTCCAAACTAAATTCTTGCCTGGATTCGACTTTGTCCGACACCGACGACAACAAGCCGGGGGAGCCTTCGGGGCCCTCCGATATCAAGCCCGTTTCCATCCTCGACGAGATGAAGCGCTCGTACCTCGATTACGCGATGAGCGTGATCGTGTCGCGTGCGCTTCCCGACGCGCGCGACGGCTTGAAGCCGGTGCATCGGCGCATCCTGTTCTCGATGAATGAGCAGGGGCATACGCCGGACAAGAAGTATGTGAAATCGGCCCGCGTGGTCGGCGACGTGATGGGTAAATATCACCCGCACGGCGACCAATCGATCTACGACGCATTGGTACGCATGGCGCAGGACTTCTCCATGCGCCTGATGCTGATCGACGGGCAGGGCAATTTCGGTTCGGTCGACGGCGATCCACCAGCGGCGATGCGCTACACCGAATCGCGTCTGGCGAAACCGGCGATGTCGCTGCTTGCCGACATCGACAAGGATACGGTCGACTTCCAGGCGAACTATGACGGCAACGAGAAGGAGCCGGTGGTTCTGCCGGCGCGCTTCCCGAACCTGCTGGTCAACGGCGCCGGCGGCATCGCCGTCGGCATGGCGACCAACATCCCGCCGCACAATCTCGGCGAGGCGATCGACGCCTGCATCGCGGTCATCGACAATCCCGCGATCGGCATCGAAGACCTGATCCAGATCATGCCGGGACCGGATTTCCCGACCGGCGGCATCATCCTCGGGCGACAGGGCATCCGCTCGGCCTATCACCTCGGCCGCGGTTCGGTCGTGATGCGGGGCAAGGTGGAGATCGAGACGATCCGCAAGGATCGCGAGGCGATCGTCATCTCGGAAATTCCCTATCAGGTGAACAAGGCGACGATGGTCGAGCGCATCGCCGAACTGGTGCGCGAAAAGAAGATCGAGGGCGTCGGCGATCTGCGCGATGAGTCGGACCGCGACGGCTACCGTGTCGTCGTGGAACTCAAGCGCGACGCGGTGGCCGACGTCGTGCTGAACCAGCTCTATCGATTCACGCCGCTGCAGACGAGTTTCGGCGTCAACATGGTGGCGCTGGATTCCGGCCGGCCGCAGGTGATGACCCTGAAGGATCTGCTGACGATCTTCGTCGGCTTCCGCGAACAGGTCGTCACCCGCCGCACCAAGTTCCTGCTCAACAAGGCGCGCGACCGCGCGCACATTTTGGTCGGCCTTGCCATCGCGGTCGCCAACATCGACGAGGTGATCCGCGTGATCCGCACCTCGCCGGACCCGAACACGGCGCGCGAGACCCTGATGGCGCGCGACTGGCCGGCGCAGGACGTCGCCACGATGATGACGCTGATCGACGATCCGCGCCACCGCCTGGCGCCGGACGGGACGGCGCGGCTGTCGATGGAGCAGGCGAGGGCGATCCTGGATCTGCGGCTGCAGCGGCTGACGGCACTGGGACGCGACGAGATCGCCGAAGAGCTCGACAAGCTTGCCGCCGAAATCGCCGATTACCTCGAAATCCTGCGCTCGCGCGCGCGGGTGCAGAGCATCGTCAAGGACGAGCTGCGCGCGGTGAAGGAGGAATTCGCGACCCCGCGCCGCACGGTGATCATCGAGCAGGAAGGCGAGGTCGAGGACGAAGACCTGATCCAGCGCGAGGACATGGTGGTGACCGTGTCGCATGCGGGCTACGTCAAGCGCGTTCCGTTGTCCGCCTATCGCGCGCAGAAGCGCGGCGGCAAGGGCCGCTCGGGCATGCAGACGCGCGAGGAGGATTTCGTCAGCCGCCTGTTCATCGCCTCGACCCACACGCCGGTGCTGTTCTTCTCGTCGCGCGGCCAGGTCTACAAGGAAAAGGTCTGGCGGCTGCCGATGGCGGCGCCAAACTCGCGCGGCAAGGCAATGATCAATATCCTGCCGCTGGAGCAGGGCGAGCGCATCACCACCATCATGCCGCTGCCCGAGGACGAGAAGTCCTGGGCCGAGCTCGACGTGATGTTCGCCACCACCGGCGGCAACGTCCGCCGCAACAAGCTGTCGGATTTCGCCGACGTGCGCCGCTCCGGCATCATCGCCATGAAGCTGGAGGAGGGCGAGGCGATCGTCGACGTGCAGATCTGCACCGAGCGCGACGACGTGCTTCTGACCGCCGCCGGCGGCCAGTGCATCCGCTTCCCGGTCAACGACGTTCGCGTGTTCTCCGGCCGCACGTCCATGGGCGTGCGCGGCATCGCGCTTTCGGGCGACGACAAGGTGATTTCGCTGTCGATCCTGCATCACATCGAGGCGTCGGCCGAGGAGCGGGCGGCCTATCTGCGCCGCGCCAGCGCCGTGCGGCGCGGTGGCGTCGAGGAAGAAGGCGGCACCGAGCAGGAAGAGGCGAGCGGGGCGATCGAGCTCGGCGAGCAGCGCTATGTGGAGATGTCCGCGGCCGAGCAGTTCGTGCTGACGATCTCCGAGAACGGTTTTGGCAAGCGCACCTCGTCGTTCGAGTACCGGACCACCGGACGCGGCGGCAAGGGCATCGTCGCCATGTCGGTAAACAACCGCAACGGCAAGCTGATCGCCTCGTTCCCGGTGGAGGAGAGCGATCAGATCATGCTGGTGACCGACGCCGGCCAGCTGATCCGCTGCCCGGTGGACGGCATCCGCATCGCCGGCCGCTCGACCCAAGGCGTGATCGTGTTCGACACCGCCGAAGGCGAGCGCGTCGTCTCGGTCGAGCACATCGGCGAGGAAGGCGAGAACGGCAACGGCGGCTGACCTCCGTTATTTCGCCCCCGCCTCGGTCAATATCCGGACCATGTTCGCGTAGCCCCGTTCGCGTGCCAGCGCGAGCGGGGTGACGCCGCGCCGGTCGGCCAGGTTCACATTGGCACCGGCGCGGACAAGCGCGGTGAGGGTATCGGTGTGGTTGCGGCCGCCATCGCCAAGGACGATCGACTCGATCAATGCGGTCCAGCCGAGATTGTTGACATGATCGAGCGGCGCGCCCGCAGCGATCAGCATGCGCACCACCTCGGCGTGGCCGAGATGTGCGGCGGCAATCAGCGCGGTGCCGTCGTAGCGGCTCGTAATGGCGCGCGCGTCGCCGCCGCCGTCGAGCGCGATGCGGAGCATCGGCACGTCGTTGGCGACGGCGGCGATCGTCACGATGTCGTAACGGTCGACCTCCTGCCGGTTCGGCGCCGAGCCCAGCCGCAGCAGGGTGCGGGCGGCCTCGTGCTGCTTCTGATAGACGGCAACATGCAGCGGCGTGCGGCCGCGGGGGTCGGTAGCTTCCTTGTCAGCACCGGCGGCGACAAGCCGCCCGATGGCTGAGACGTCGCCGCTGGCCGCTGCCGCATGCAGACCGGCATAGGCGGACAACTCGGAGGCCGTGGGCGCAACCTGCGCGGCGGCCGGCGTAAGCACCAGGCAAGCCGTCGCGGCGAGCGCCCGGAGAAGGCCGCGCCGTCCTTCCGGTCTGGCGGATGGTTTCGACAGAAGCATTGGCAGCGCTACTTCGCGATGTTCCAAGAGCCGTCCCAATCTTCCGTGGGTGGATCAACTTCAATCTGGTCCAGACGGTGGAGCAGGGCGCGGGATGGTCCGTCGTCCCCTGTCACGCCAAGCGCCTGGTTGAAGGCGCTTCGGGCTGCCTCCCATCGCCGGGTCCGATAGGCTTCGAGCCCCTCGGCATAGAGGGTCCGAACCCGGGTCTGCGCGGGCGTCAGATCGTCCTTCCGTGCCATGATCTCGAAGGCCGACAGCGGGCGGCTTTGCCCTGCCAGGACCAGGCGGTCGATTTCACGGACCTCGAAATCCGGACCAAGCGACGCGACGAGCGTCTCGGAAGCAAGAATTTGCGTGCCGTAGATATTGTTTGCCGCTTCGAGCCGCGATGCGATGTTCACCGCATCGCCCATCACGGTGTAGCTCATCATCAGCTCGGAACCGATGCTGCCGACCAGCACGTCGCCGGTGGCGATGCCGATGCGCACATCGCAGGCGATCTGCAGTGATTTGACGCCCAGAAGCTCCGGAAGCTCATCGCGCAACGGAGCGACGCGCGCGCGCATGTCGAGCGCGGTCTGGCACGCGAGCCGGGCCTCCTCGGCAGTTTCGACGAAGGGCGGCCCCCAATAGGCCATGATGGCATCGCCGATGTACTTGTCGATGATGCCTCGCTGGGTCCGGATCGGCTCGGACATGGTCGAGAAGTAGCGGTTCATGACCTGCACCAGTCCGCGCGGCGTCATGCTCTCGCTCATGGCCGTGAAGCCCTTCATATCGCAGAAAAGCACGGTCATGGTGCGACGTTGACCTTCGGCGGCGATATGGGATTGATCGATCAATCCCTTGACGATCTGCGGATCGATGTAGCGGCCGAAGGTTTCGCGGACGCGCGCATTCTGGCGCAGCTGCTCGACCATGTTGTTGAAGGCTTGCGCGAGCTGTGCGATCTCGTCGCGTCCGGAGACGGTCACACCCTTTTCGAGCTGCCCCGCCTGCACGTCGCGGGCGCCTTGCAGCAGCGCGAGAACGGGCCGGGTAATGCCTCCGCTGACGACGAACGCGAATATGAGGCCGACCGCCGCGGCAAGGGCGGTCACAATCGCCGAAATCGCGATCGCGCTCCGCTGATCACGAACGACCGTGACGGCGCTGGCGTAGACCTGCTTGAGCATGTCGGACCTGATCGCGTCGATTTTTTCCGCGAATTCGTCGCGCAATGCATCGATCTGCCCGAGCGTGACCCGTGCCTTCTCGAAGTCGGACGTGTCGATGTGTGAAAGAAGTGCGGCCGTTTCACGGTCCATCCGGCTGCGGATGTCGTGGGTCACCGTCTCGATGCGATAATCGAGGCGCCCGAGCCCGGCATTGTCGGACGGTGTGCCGGAATCGGCAATGATCGCCAGAATGTGCTGCCGTGCGGCGCTCGCCTCGCGGTCGATCTCACCAGCCAGCGCTTCGAAATTTTTCAGCCGCTCCGCGTAGGCGGCATCATCGGCGGGGCTCTGCATCCTGGCGATGACCATGCGCCGCAGCGTGAGACTCCGTTCCAGCGACCGGATGTTTGCCCGCGCCAGGTTGCCGTACGCGGGAACATAGCGGGTGGTCAGCTCGTCAAGCAGGTGGGCGACCCGCGCGGACAGAACGATCGACGAGATCGATGTGACGACCATCAGGACGATCAGTCCGAGAGCAATGCTGACGATCTTGTTCCGGATCGAGGGGCGAAACATGAAGCTTCCCTGCACCTGAGTTCCAGTGGGAAGTCATCGTGTCCGGCGACCGCGGTCAAGCCGGGAGGGGCCTGTGCGTGGCCACAAAAAGAAAACGGCGGCCCGAGGCCGCCGTTTGAGTTTTGCTTGGAGGAGGTAGTGAAGAACGGAGGGGGCATCCTCCGGTCATTTTCGAGTGGGTCGACTAGCGTTGAACCACCGAAACCGTGCGAACCTTTTCCGGCGCCGTCTTGGTGCCGGCATTGCGCAGGCAGGACGGCTCGAAATTCGGCCACGCCTGCTGCGAGCAATCCTTGCCGATCGGCCGATAGTCGATGCGGTCGGCCTTCTTGAGAACGATCGAGGAGTTCACGCTCGCTTCGACCTTGGGAGCGAAACCCGGAAGAACGGTGAGGGCGGCTGCGATGAAAGCCGCAATGGCGATCGCTGAAAGCGCCTTGATCATGGTGGTCCCCTGTTAGTCTTGGGCCCGTTGGCCCGTCTTGCGCCGTTGTTGACCAAGGATTTACCCAGTCCTCGTTTCAGGAGTTCTGCGTGGGGCGGGGAAAACGGTTTCATTGCCGGCGGGAATTGTTTCGTGGTCGCCATCCCAATGAAACAAAGCGCCGAAAAGCGCTTGAATTTCAAGGAATTGCTCCGCTTGGGGAGAAGACGCGCGAGGCGGTGTTTTGGTTCGGGCACATTGCTGAAATTAATCCGCGATAAAGCGCACAGACGTCGGGAACCAAATGTGTTTGCGCGCGCTTTCCGGGCAGGTTAGACGAAGTCCATGCCCCGTATCGCCATCTATCCGGGTTCATTCGACCCGGTCACCAACGGCCACCTCGACGTGGTGAGCCACGCCGTCCACCTGTGCGACAAGCTGATCGTGTCGATCGGCATCCATCCCGGCAAGAAACCGCTGTTCACCACCGAGGAACGGCTGGCGATGGTCCGGGAGGTGTTCGAGCCGGTGGCGAAAAAGGCCGGCTGCCAGTTCGACTGTTCGACCTACGACAATCTGACGGTCACGGCGGCGAAAGACGCCGGCGCGACCATCATGATCCGGGGTCTGCGCGACGGTACTGACCTCGACTACGAAATGCAGATCGCCGGCATGAACGAGACCATGGCGCCGGACATCCACACCGTGTTCACGCCAGCCTCCGTGGCCGTCCGCCCGATCACCGCCACACTGATCCGTCAGATCGCGGGCATGGGCGGCGATGTCTCGGCATTCGTGCCCGCCTCCGTCGCCAAGAGCCTCAAGGCCAAGCTTTCGGCCTGAGCTCCCGAGCGCCCCTTGCTCTCCATTATTTCCGGAGTTTCCATGTTCCGCTTTCTTGCCGTTATCGCCACCTTGTTTGCGGTCGCCCCCGCGCTCGCGCAGCCGCTGCCCGCCAACCTCGACAAGGCCAACGCGCTCGTGATCGACACGACCAAGGGCCGCATCATCATCAAGCTGCGCGCGGACATCGCGCCGCGCCATGCCGAGCGGCTGAAGACGCTGGCGAAGGAAGGTTTTTACAACAACGTGCCGTTCCACCGTGTCATGGACGGCTTCATGGCGCAGACCGGCGACGGCGAGAAATTCAACGGCACCGGCGGCTCGAAGCTTCCGAACCTGAAGCAGGAATTTTCCAACGTGCCGTTCAAGCGTGGTGTCGTCGGCATGGCCCGTCGCGGCGACAGCGTCGACAGCGCCAACTCGCAGTTCTTCATCATGTTCGGCGAGCAGGCGAGCCTGAACGGTCAATATACGGTGATTGGCGACGTCGTTTCCGGCATGGATGTCGTTGACAAGCTGAAGAAGGCGCCCCCGGGTTCTGCTGGTGGCGCAGTTACCGATCCCGACAAGATGGTGAAGGTGCAGGTCGCGTCGGACGTGAAGTAAACGTCAAAGGAGTAATCAAAATGGCTACTGAGAACACACTGATCCTCGAGACCACGCAAGGACCCGTCACCATCGAAATGCGGCCGGATCTCGCGCCGCTGCATGTCGAACAGATCAAGGGCCTCGTGAAGAAGGGCTTCTATGACGGCATCGTCTTCCACCGCGTGATCGACGGTTTCATGGCCCAGACCGGCTGCCCGCAGGGCACCGGCACCGGCGGCTCGGGCAAGAAGATCAAGGCCGAGTTCAACGCCGAGCCGCATGTGCGCGGCACCGTGTCGATGGCGCGCTCGGCGGACCCGAATTCCGGCGACAGCCAGTTCTTTATCTGCTTCGACGACGCGCGCTTCCTGGACAAGCAGTACACGGTCTGGGGCAGGGTGACCGACGGCATGGACAACGTCGACAAGATCAAGCGCGGCGAGCCGGTGCAAAACCCCGACAAGATCGTCAAGGCGCACATGGCGCAGGACGCCTGATTTCTCTCTTCCCTCTCCCCCTGTGGGAGAGGGTGCCTGAGCGAAGCGAAGGCGGGTGAGGGGGCTCTTCCGCCTCCGCAATTAACCCCTCACCCGGCTCAATCTCGCTTTGCTCGATTTCGCCACCCTCTCCCACAAGGGGAGAGGGAAGGTAGAGCGTTGATGCGCACCGATCTCTTTGATTTCGACCTTCCTCCCGACCGGATCGCGCTGCGGCCAGCGAGCCCGCGCGATAGCGCGCGCATGCTGGTGCTCCGGCCGGGAGAGGCGCTTGAAGATCACTCGGTGCGCGACCTGCCGGAGTTCCTGCGCGCGGGCGATCAGCTCGTCGTCAACGATACGAAGGTGATCGCCGCCCAATTGACCGGCCGCAGGCTTAGCCGTGGCACCGAGCCGCGTATCGAGGCGACCCTGATCAAGCGGATCGACGGCTCGCGCTGGCAGGCGCTGGTGAAGCCGGCCAAGCGGCTCACGGAGGGTGACATCGTCCGCTTCGGCGCCGAGGGGCGGGTGTGCTTCCTTGGCCAGCTCGACGCCACGGTGGAGGCGAAGGGCGAGGCCGGCGAGGTGATGCTGGCCTTCGCGTTCCATGGTCCGGCGCTGGACCAGGCCATTGCCGAGATGGGCGACACGCCGCTGCCGCCCTACATCGCCTCAAGACGTGCGCCGGACGACCAGGACGCGGCGGATTATCAGACGATGTTCGCGCGCGAAGAGGGGGCGGTCGCTGCGCCGACCGCGGGGCTGCACTTCACGCCCGAGCTCGAAGCGGCCGTGCGCGCCAAGGGCGCCGCCGTCCAGCGCGTGACGCTGCATGTCGGCGCCGGCACGTTCCTGCCGGTGAAGGCCGACGACACCGCGGACCACCGGATGCATGCGGAGTGGGGCACGATCTCCGCGCAAACGGCCGACGCACTCAACGCCGCCCGGCGTGCCGGCGGGCGCATCATCGCCGTCGGCACGACCTCGCTGCGGCTGCTCGAGAGCGCCGCCGCCGAGGACAGCACGATCCGGCCGTTCAGCGGCGACACCGCGATCTTCATCACGCCGGGCTATCGCTTCCGCGCCGTCGACGTGCTGATGACCAATTTCCACCTGCCGCGCTCGACCCTGTTCATGCTGGTCGCGGCCTTTTCCGGCCTCGACAGCATGAAGGCGGCCTACGCCCATGCGGTGGCGAACGGCTACCGCTTCTACTCCTACGGCGACGCGAGTTTGTTGTTCAGGGCCTAAGGCAACAACTCCGCGATCTGGACTGCATTCAACGCGGCGCCCTTGAGAAGCTGATCCGCCGCCGCGAACATCGCGATCGAATGGCCGGAGGGATCGCTCAAATCCTTGCGGATGCGGCCGACCAGGACGTTGTCCTGGCCCGATGCGTCGATCGGCATCGGGAAGTAGTTTTTTGCCCGGTCGTCGACGATCCGCACGCCCGGTGCATCCGACAGGATGGCGCGCACGTCGTGCTCGGTGATCGGCTTTTCGCACTCGAAGGTGATCGCCGCGCAATGGGCGCGCAGCACCGGCACGCGCACGCAGGTGACGCCAACGGCAATTCCGTCGTCCTCGAAGATCTTCCTCGTTTCCTTGATGACCTTGGTTTCTTCGTCGTTGTAGCCGGTCTCCGGATCGATCGGCGTGTTGTGGTTGAACAGGTTGAACGCATAAGGGTGCGCGAGCACCTTGGGCGGATAGCTTTGCCCGTTCAGGTGGGCGCGGGTCGATTCGACGAGCTCCTCCATCGCCGCAGCGCCTGCGCCGCTCGCCGCCTGGTAGGTCGATATGATCACCCGCTTGATGCGGTTCGCCTTGTGGATCGGCCACAGCGGCACCAGCGCGGTGATCGCCGCGCAGTTCGGGTTGGCGATGATGCCCTTGTGCTCGCTGATGCGCCGGCCATTGATCTCCGGGATCACCAGCGGCACGCCGTCGGCCATGCGGAAGGCCGACGAGTTGTCGACGACCACCGCACCGGCCCTGACGGCGATCGGCGCGAACTTCCTGGAGATGCCACCGCCCGCCGAGAAGAGCGCGATATCCACGCCGGCGAACGATGTCTCGGTCAGCTCTTCGATGACGATGTCCTGACCGCGAAAGCCGAGGGACTTGCCGGCGGACCGGGCGCTCGCCAGCGCCTTCAGCTTGCCGACGGGGAATTTCCGCTTGTCCATGGTCGCCATGAATTCGGCGCCGACGGCGCCGGTGACACCGACGATGGCAACAGTGGGATTGCTCTTCACGTTCATCTCCATCAGGCAATAAAAAAGCCCCGGTCCTTTTCAGGCGGGGCTTCGGTCAAGCGATTTGTGTCTCGTGATCTAGACGCGCGCGCTTACCTCCGCCCGGAAGGGCGTTTTTTTGGTGGTGCGCTGGGCGATCTTGGTCATCGGCGCGGAACATATGGGCGGGGCGATGCGCCGTCAATGCTTTACAGGCGCGGCCAAGCTGGTTAGGCGCTAGGTTCAATGACCGTTCCCAACCATTTCGAGCTGATGCACACCGACGGCACCGCCCGCACGGGCCGGCTGACGACGCCGCACGGCCTTGTGCGCACGCCGGCCTTCATGCCGGTCGGCACCGCCGGCGCGATGAAAAGCCTGCACTGGCGCGACGTGCGCGAGGCAGGCACCGACATCGTGCTGGGCAACACCTACCACCTGATGCTGCGGCCAGGCGCCGAGCGGATCGCAGGGCTTGGCGGCCTGCAGAGCTTCACCGGCTGGAATGCGCCGATGCTGACCGACTCCGGCGGCTTCCAGGTCATGTCGCTGGCGACACTGCGCAAGGTGACCGAGGACGCGGTGACGTTTCGCTCGCACATCGATGGCGCGACCGTGGTGCTGTCGCCGGAGCGGGCCATCGAGGTGCAGCGGTTGCTCGGCGCCGACATCGCCATGCAGCTCGACGAGTGCGTGCGGCTGCCGGCCGAGCGGGCCGACATGGAGCGGGCAATGCAGCTGTCGTTGCGCTGGGCCGAGCGCTGCAAGCGCGCGTTCGAAAGCGCTACTGCTGGGCACATGCTCTTCGGCATCGTCCAGGGTGGCGACGTGCCGGCGCTGCGTCACGCCAGCGCCCGCGCGCTGGTGGACATGGGTTTCCATGGCTACGCCATCGGCGGGCTTGCGGTCGGCGAGCCGCAGGCGGTGATGCTGGCGATGATCGAGGAGACGGCGCCGATCCTGCCGCAGGATCGCCCGCGCTATCTGATGGGCGTCGGCACGCCGGACGACCTGATGGAAGCGGTGGCGCGCGGCATCGACATGTTCGACTGCGTGCTGCCGACCCGCAACGGCCGCCACGGCGTGGCGTTCACCCCGGGGGGCGCGGTCAACCTGCGCAACGCGCGGCACGCCGACGACCCGCGCCCGCTCGATGAGACGAGCGATTGGCCGGCGGCGCGAAGCTATTCACGCGCCTATCTGCATCACCTGATCAAATCTGGCGAAGCGCTCGGCGCGATGCTGCTCTCGGAGATCAACATCGCCTACTACCAGCAGCTGATGCAGGGAATGCGCGAGGCGATTGCGGGCGGCGCGTTCGAGACCTTCCGCGCGAGCGTGCGCGCGGGCTGGGCGCGAGGCGATATCGCTCCGCGCTGAACGCTACAACAGCAATTTGGGTTAATTACAGGCGAACGCTTTCTTGATCGCGTGTCGCGTCACGAAACCGTAGCCGCAGGTCTCGCAACTCCAGAGATAGCTCAGTTCGCCAGCCGCCGAGAAGGCTGAGCCTTCGGCCGCCACAAGTGAATCAGCGCAAACGGGACAAGTCGGCATGTCGCTCGCGCGAGGGGCCGGACGAGGCGTGTCGGACGATAGTACTTCAGCGATAGCTGACATCGTGCACCTCCTCTTCTCTGTTTGGAGTTGATCCATCCCCAACGGTACGCATGAAAACCTTATCATCAATTAGTCTGACGTTGTCGCGACACAAATGCGTTGATTCGACGATTTTCGATTTTGCATCGCAATGAGTTGATCGCGCGTGATCAAGTAACGCCTGCGGCACAGGCGTTGGTGCCATTGTGCACTGCATGCACGAATCGTTCGGCGGAGGGAGCGGATCAACGGCGAGGTGAAGGCGCGTTTAATCCGCTCGCGCAGAAGTTGCCTCTACTTTATCGAGAATTCAGGGCGATCTGGCGCTTCGACAGGCGCACGGCGGCTGCGCTAAGCTTGAATCTTGTGCCGACAGTCCGGAGATTTGCAATGCCATCTTCTGCCCAAGCCGCTTCATCCGCCACTTCAGCCGCCCACGTGCCCGGTCGTGGCCGCGTCTACGACAGCATCGCTGACGCGATCGGCGACACGCCGCTGGTGCGGTTGAACAAGCTGCCGCAGCAGCGGGGCGCCAAGGCGACGATCCTGGCGAAGCTCGAATACTTCAATCCGGCGGCGAGCGTGAAGGACCGGATCGGCTCGGCGATGATCGCGGCGATGGAGAAGGCCGGTATCATCAACCCGGAAACGGTGCTGATCGAGCCGACCTCGGGCAATACCGGGATCGCGCTTGCCTTCGTTGCCGCCGCCAAGGGCTACCGGCTGAAGCTGGTGATGCCCGAATCGATGTCGATCGAACGGCGCAAGATGCTGGCTTTCCTCGGCGCCGAGCTGGTGCTGACGCCGGCCGCGCAGGGCATGAAGGGGGCGATCGCCACCGCCGAGGAGCTCAACCGCTCGACCCCGAACTCGGTCATTCCGCAGCAGTTCAAGAATCTCGCCAATCCGGAGATCCATCGCCGCACGACGGCTGAGGAGATCTGGAACGACACCAAGGGCAACATCGACCTGTTCGTGGCCGGCGTCGGCACCGGCGGCACGATCACTGGCGTCGGGCAGGTGCTGAAGCCGCGCAAGCCCTCGTTGCGCATCATCGCGGTCGAGCCGGAGGAAAGCCCGGTGCTCGGCGGCGGCCAGCACACGCCGCACAAGATCCAGGGCATCGGCGCGGGCTTCATTCCCGACATCCTCGACCGCTCGGTGATCGACGAGGTGATGCGGGTGAACGGCGCAGCTGCGATCGAAACCTCGCGGGCGCTGGCGCGGCTGGAAGGTATCCCCGGAGGCATTTCGTCAGGCGCGGCCATTGCGGTCGCCATCGAACTGGCGAAACGGCCGGAAAATGCCGGCAAGACCATCGTCGCCGTGGTGCCGTCATTCGCCGAGCGCTACCTGTCGACGGCGCTGTTCGAGGGGATCTAGCGGATCCCTCGCGGGCAGGGATCGCGTACGTTTTTCGGGAACCTTTTGCATTCCGGGCCATCCAACAGGCCATAAGGGAGATTGGCCATGAGAAACGCACTGCAGTCTCAGGCTCCAACGGGTGCCGCCGCCAAACTGGATGAGGCGGAACTTGTCGAGCGTGCCCGCGCAAGGGACGGCAACGCCTTCCGGGCCATCATGCAAAGCTACAATCGTCGTCTCTATCGCATTGCCAGGAGCATTCTTCGCAACGACAGCGAAGCCGAGGACGCGGTGCAGGAAGCTTATGTCCGCGCCTTCACGCACCTGAACAGCTTTCGTGGCGACGCGAGTCTCGCGACGTGGCTGTCTCGCATCACCATGAATGAAGCCCTGGGGCGGCTCCGGTCCCGACGGCCGATGGTCGATCTGGCCGCATGTGAAACCCAGGGACCGGACGCCGAGATTATTCAATTTCCTCATACGGCAAGGTCGGACCCGGAAAGAACGATGGCACAGCGGGAGCTCTTGCAACTCGTCGAACAGGCTACGGACAACCTGCCGGAGGTCTATCGGACCGTGTTCATCACGCGGGTGATCGAGGGGATGAGCGTGGAGGAGACGGCGGAGCTTCTCGGTATCCGCCCGGAGACCGTCAAGACCCGGCTGCATCGCGCGCGGCGGCTTGTGCGCGAACAGCTGGACAAGCAGATCGGTCCCATCCTGATGGATGCTTTTCCGTTCGCCGGCAAACGTTGCGAACGCGTGACCGTGAGCGTGATGAAACGGCTGGCCTTGTCCGGTTGACTGTTCGGGAACCTTTCCGCTCGCCGGCCATCAGAGGCTCAATACTTGACCATCAAGACGTAGCGACTGGCACCGAAGCGGTGTCGGTGACGGGAGAGCTATCGATGAGTTCCAACGTGCAGACGTTCGTACGGGGCAAGCCTCAATTGACCGAAACCGAACGGCCCGGCCGGTCCGACGTCGAGGCCGCAGTTCGAACGATCATACGCTGGACGGGCGACAATCCCGACCGCGATGGATTGAGCGAAACGCCGAGCCGCGTGGCCAGGGCGTTCGAAGAGTTCTTTGTGGGTTACCGGCAAGACCCTGTCGCGATCTTGCAGAAGACCTTTGAAGAGATCGAAGGCTACGACGAGATGATCAGCCTGCGGGGTATTCGCTTCGAAAGCCATTGCGAGCATCACATGGCGCCGATCATCGGCAAGGCCTGGGTGGCCTATGTGCCGAACGGTCGCGTCGTCGGCATCAGCAAGCTTGCCCGGGTAGTGGAGGTCTATGCCAGGCGGCTGCAGATCCAGGAGAAGATGACGGCGCAAATCGCCAACATCATCAACGATGTCCTCAAGCCACAGGGGGTGGGGGTCATCATCAAGGCGTCGCATCACTGCATGACGACGCGCGGCGTGCACAAGCCGGAGACAGATCTCGTCACTGGCTGTATGCTCGGATGCTTTCGCGATAATCCGGCGACCCGCCAGGAATTCATCAGTCTGGCGGTCCAGCGACCTGAGGATACTTGATCGAGATCTCGGGAGAAAAGCATGACCCAAGAGCGAGCCACGCCGAGCGGTCCCGACCTCACCCGCGGTATCGCACTCAGCGAGTTCATCGACGGAAAGCTCCTCGGTCATGTTGGCGATCGGGATGTCCTGCTGGTGCGCACGAGCGACGGAATCTTCGCCACCGATGCCCATTGCAGCCATTATCACGGACCGCTTGCCGAGGGCCTCGTGGTCGGCAACAGCATACGCTGCCCCTGGCATCATGCCTGTTTCGATCTGCGTACCGGAGAGGCCACGCGTGCTCCAGCGTTGAATGCGCTCACCTGCTGGCACGTCGAGCAGCGCGACGGCCAGATTTTTGTTCGGGAGGAGCGTGGGCAGCCAAAGGCGGCGGGCAAGGCGCGGATCGACGGGCCCGAGAAGATTGTTATCGTCGGGGGCGGCGCGGCGGGCTTCGCCGCCGCCGAGATGCTCCGTCGTCAGGAGTTTCGCGGCAGCATCGTGATGCTGAGCAAGGAGGCGGTGGCGCCGGTCGATCGGCCGAACCTGTCGAAGGACTATCTCGCCGGCAGCGCGCCCGAGGATTGGCTGCCGCTGCGCCCGCACGACTTCTACGGCGAGGCGGCGATCGACCTGCGTCTCGATACCGATGTCTCATCCATCGATCCCGAAGCGCGCAAGGTTGTCACTGGGGGCGGCGAGACTTTCGGATATGACCGGCTGCTGCTGGCGACCGGCGCCGAGCCGGTGCCGCTGGTGATGCCCGGCGCGGGACAGCTGCCCGTTCACACGCTGCGCTCGCTCGCGGATTGCCACTCCATCATCGATGATGCGAAAGGCGGACGCCGCGCACTCGTCGTCGGGGCGAGCTTCATCGGTCTGGAGGTGGCGGCAGCATTGCGGACCCGTGACATCGAGGTTCACGTGGTGGCACCGGAAGCAATCCCGATGGAGCGCATCCTAGGTGCCGAAATGGGCGGCTTCGTTCGCGCGCTGCACGAAGAACACGGGGTCATATTCCATCTTGGGGACACGGTGGCCGCGATCGATGGCCGCCGCGCGACGCTCAAGAGCGGGCAAGTCCTTGAGGTCGACTTCGCGGTCGTCGGCATTGGCGTGCGGCCGCGCCTGGCGCTGGCCGAGAGCGCCGGCCTCGCCCTCGATCGCGGTGTCGTGGTGGACGCGCGTCTTGAAACGAGCGTCCCGGGCATCTACGCCGCCGGCGACATTGCGCGATGGCCTGATCCGCATTCCGGCGAGAACATTCGCGTCGAACATTGGGTGGTTGCTCAGCGTCAGGGGCAGACTGCCGCGCGCAACATGCTGGGCGCGCGTGAGACGTTCGATGCGGTGCCATTCTTCTGGAGCCAGCATTACGACGTGCCGATCAACTATGTCGGTCATGCGGAGCGCTGGGATGAAATCGCGATCGATGGCGACATCCGCGCGAAGGATTGCCTGCTGCAATACAAGCGCGGCGGGCGAGTCCTGGCCGTGGCATCGATATTCCGCGACCTCGCAAGCCTGCGCGCCGAGGTCGCGATGGAGCGCTGAAAGGGATCGGAAGTCCGGATCAATCTTTCCGGAAACCTTTCCCGGCGTGGTGCATCAAACAAGCGTCAACATCATCAACGCATCGGCGTCACGTTCGGCGGCCGGTGAGAGGAGACTGTCATGTTCGTGCGATTGAGCGCGGCAATTGCCGCCGTGTGCCTGCTAAGCTCCCCGGGGCTTGCACAAAATGCAAAGCCCACCGATCCGCAGATCGCCCATATTGCCTACACCGCCGGCCAGATCGACATCACGGCCGCAAGGCAGGCGATATCAAAATCCAAAAACAAGGCTGTCGTCGCATTTGCCGAGGATATGCTGCGCGACCACGAGGCGGTGAACAAGCAGGCGCTGGATCTCGTCAAGAAACTCAACGTCACGCCTGCGGACAACGACACCAGCCGCGGTTTGTCCAAACAGGCCGCCGACAAGCAGGCTGAGCTCGCCAAACTCACCGGGGCTGCATACGACAAGGCCTACATGGCCAACGAAGTCGCCTTCCATAAGGCGGTGAACGGTGCGCTGGAAACGCTGCTCATTCCGTCGGCGACCAACGCGGAACTCAAGAGCCTGCTGCAAACCGGTCTCAAGATATTCCAGGGCCACCTGCTGCACGCCGAGCACACCGCCGCGGCGGTCAAGTGAGGACATTCATATGCAACCGGGACGGCTGCTCTGCATGTGTCTCGCCGCGTCTTGGGCGATGAATTCCGTCCCGGTGCGTGCGGAAACGATACAGGTCATCATCGACAAGATGGTGTTTTCGCCGGCTGACGTCAAAGCCAGGGTCGGCGACAGTATCGAGTGGGTCAACAAGGACATTCTCGCGCATACCGCGACGGTGAAAGGCGAGTGGGAGGTGATGATCGCGGCCAAGAAGTCGGCGAGCGTCGTGCTCAAGAAGGTGGGCGCTGTCGAATACTATTGCCGCTTCCATCCCAACATGAAGGCGCGCGTCACGGTCAGTGAATAGGAACGCCATCGATGGATGCGCGGCTTATGCCCGCGTATCACGCTTGAAGCGATGCCGCCAACTCAATCTCGTCACGCTACCGCCAGGCAGCGGCGCCTTTGCGGAACCGTTCGTCCAGTCCGTTCGCGAGCTCGGCCTCGAAGTCGAGGCTAAGCCGCGATCGTGGGCGGTCCTTCGGGAAGACGAGATTGATCTCGATCCGCTTCAGCGGCGCGAACGGCCGGACCACCAGATCCGAGAACTCGGTTCCCTGGAAGATCAGTGAGTCGATCAGCGCTACGTAGGGGCCGGACCGCGCCAGCAGGCAGGCGGTGTTCGGCAGGCTCACCTCCAGCACCGCGTCGAGCCTGGTCATGACCTCTTCGATATTCGGCCGCAGCGGCGTCTTCGGGCCGTAGGTGACGAGGCGTTGGCCGGCGAGGTCCTTCAGGCCGATCTTCTTCAGCTTTGCGAGGGGATGGTCGCTGCGCATGGCGCAGACCAGTTGCAGGTGGCCGAGAAGTTTCGTGCCGATCTGAAAGTCCTGGGCGCCGCCATAGACGAGACCAAGATCGAACTCGCGCCGCGCCACGCGATCGAAGATCTGCCGGGAATAGGCGGTCTCGAGCCTCAGGCGGATGTCCGGCCGGCTGGCGTGGAATTTGGTGACCAGCTCCGGCAGCAGGATGTTGATCAGCGTGGCGTTGCCGATCACCGACAGGAACCCGGTCTTGCCGGTGCGCAGGTCCTGGGTCACGCGATCGAGGATGCCGAGCTGGCCGACGATCCGGTCGACCTCCGGGAAAAGCTGCTCCGCCTCCGGCGTCGGCACCAGCCGGCCGCTGATGCGGTGAAACAGCCGCACGCCGGTCTGCTCTTCGGTGTGTTTCAGGAAGGCGCTGATCGCGGGCTGCGATACGTTCAGCATGCGCGCCGCTTGCGTCAGCGACGACGATGACATGATCGCGTGGAACACCTCGAGCTGACGCGCATTCACGGGCCCACTCCTCAAGTTGACGTGCCGACGAGGCACGAAAACTAGCGCCGTTCCCTCCATAATCAAGGCTTATGGGCTGGCGCACGCCGCGCGGCAGCCATGTGCGGTGCAGCGCCGAACCTCATAAGACGCCCTTATGCAGACCTTGCGTGGCGTGATTGGACGCGGCGCCGGTAAACGGTGACTGTACGGATCAAGCCGCGGAGCAGGGCGGCACGTTCGCGCGACGCAAGGGAGACGACCATGGCGGATGAAGTGCTCTACGAGACCGACGGACCGATCGCGACGCTGATCCTCAATCGGCCTGACAAGATGAATGCCTTCAACCTCGAGCTCTTCGCCGCGCTCGCCCGCGCGCTCGACAAGGCCGAGAGCGATCCCGCGATCCGAGTGCTGATCCTGAAAGGAGCGGGGCGCGCGTTTTCCGTCGGCATGGACCTCGATGGCGGGCAGTCGCCGGCGCAGCTCGGCGTCAGCGCCGACCGCAACCGCCTGCAGACGCACATCGAGGAGTTCCTGAGGGTCTGGGACTTTCCAAAGCCGGTGATCGGACAGGTGCACGGCTATTGCTGCGCGGCGGCGACCATGCTGGCGCTGGCCTGCGACATCACCCTCGTGTCGAGCGACTGCAAGATCCGCTTTCCCAGCATTCCGATCGGCGGCGGGTTTGTCTCGTCGTTCTGGGCGTTCTTCGTCGGCCCGAAGCGGGCGAAGGAGATGGACTTCGTCGCCGGCAGCGAGATTACCGGTGCCGATGCAGAAGCGTGGGGGTGGGCCAACCGGGCGTTTCCACCGGCCGAGCTCGAGGCGCGCGCGACGCAGATGGCAAAGGCGATCTCGAAGACGCCGCCGGACCTGCTGCGGCTCAAGAAGATGGCGATCAACCGCGTCGTCGAGTGGCAAGGTTTTCGCCAGGCCATGATCGGCGGCGCCGAGTGGGACACGCTTTCGCACTTCAGCGACGGTGCGCGCGAGATGCGGCAGCGGGTGGTCGATCTGGGCATGAAAGAGGCTATCAAGTCTCTGCAGGGATAGCGCGCTGGTGGCCATAGGCTCCGCTTATGCGCGTGTTGCGAAAACGAATTGGCGCACGCCGCAAGGCGCGCGCTACGCTGATCGAGAAGAAGCCGACGGGATAGTCTTCATCCCGATCGGACATCGTCCGGGGAGACGACAGGGATGCGAGTGCTTGCGTTGAAGATGTTCGGGCGTCGGGCGATCGCTGTGAGCGCACTGCTCGCTATCTTGCCCGCCATGCCGGGGTTCGCGGCGGATGAGTGGCCCACGCGAGCGGTGACGATCGTCGTACCCTACGTTGCTGGCGGCTCGACCGATGTGATGGGCCGAATTCTTGCGCAACGGCTCAACGAGAAGCTCGGGCAGCCGTTCGTGGTCGAGAACAAGAGCGGCGCCTCTGGCAACATCGGCGCAACGACGGTCGCGCGCTCGAAGGCCGACGGCTACACGATTTTGCTCGCGACCAACTCGCAGGCCGCGCTGAACAAGCTGCTCTACAGGAGCCTGGCGTATGACCCGACCGGCGACTTCACGCCCGTCGCCCTGATCGCCGATATCCCGCAGCTGGTGGTGGTGCGCTCCGACCTTGGCGTCAATTCCCTGCAGGAGCTGATCGACTACGCGAAGAAGAATCCGGGCAAGCTGTCGTTCGGATCCACCGGCATCGGATCGCAGGGACATCTGGCCGGCGCGCTGCTGGCGCGCTCTGCCGGGATCGAGATGCTGCACGTGCCTTACAGGGGCTCCGCGCCGATCGTCAGCGATCTGCTCGGCGGCAGGCTCGACCTGGCGTTCGATGCGCTGCCGACGTATCTGCCGCTGCTTGGCGAAGGCAAGATCAGGCCGGTGGCCATCACGTCGCGCGAGCGGAGCGCGCAGCTTCCCGACGTACCGACCGTGATCGAAGGCGGCATTGCGAACTATGAAGTCGCGCCGTGGTTCTCTTTCGTTGCGCCGAAAGGAACAGCGCCCGAGATCGTCGCGAAGGTCAACGCGGTCGTGACCGACTACGTGCGTTCGGACGAGGGGAAGGCGAAGCTCATGACCCTGGGCTACAGGCCGTTGGGCGGCTCGGTATCAGAGCTCTCCGACCGAATTCAGCGCGAGATCGTCAAATGGTCGCCGATCATCGCATCGGAGAAGATCGCCCTGGAGTGAAGCGGGGCGGGCGGCACGAGACAGAACCGGGAGGCGACGATGAAGCGGTGGAAACATCGGCCGGAGGGCTCGAACTGGGGCGATTTCGGTGAGGACGACCAGAAGGGGCGGATCAACCTCGTCACGCCCGAGATCCGGCTGAAGGCCGCGTCCGAGATCAGGACCGGGCAGTCGTTCTGCCTGAGCCTTCCGCTCGACTATCCCGGCGGCAACGCGCTGATCAAGGCGCGGCAGGCGCCGCGGCTGTTCACGGTTCGCCGCGAAGGCGGCCAGGTGAACTACAACTTTCCCTGGCGCGCGCTCACCTGCCAGCACGATCATCTCGACGTGACCTGCGACGACGCCGTGACGCTGTACACGCAGTACTCAACCCAGTGGGACGCGTTGTGTCACTACGGGCAGTTCTTCGATGCCGACGGCGATGGCGACGCGGAGAAGGTCTACTACAACGGCTATCGCGCCGAAGAGCACATCGTCTCGCCGGCGGAAGGGAGCGATGAGCCGCGCGCAAAAGCGCTCGGAATCCAGAACCTCGCCGAGACCTGCGCGCAGGGGCGCGGGACGATGGTCAACCTTCACGCGGTCTACGGCCGCGATCACGTCTCGGTCGGCTATGACGACCTGATGCGCATCATGGAGCAGCAGCGCGTCGAGGTCGCGAAGGGCGACTTCCTCTGCCTTTACACCGGCTTCGACGAGGTGCTGCTCGGGATGCGCAAGGATCCCGACCCGAAGGTGCTGCATGGCGTGTGCAGCGGCCTCGACGGCGGCGACGAGAAGCTGCAGCAGTGGATCAGCGATAGCGGAGTTGTTGCTGTGATCGCCGACAACACCGCGGTCGAACTGCTGCCGGCCGCGCGGCGCGGCAAGGGACCGCGGCCGCTGTTGCCGTTGCACGCGCACTGCCTGTTCAAGCAGGGCATTCATCTTGGTGAACTGTGGTATCTGAAGGATCTCGCCGCGTGGCTCACGGCGAACAAGCGCGCGCACTTCTTCCTGACCGCGCCGCCGCTGCGCCTGCCGGGAAGCGTTGGCTCACCGCTGACGCCGGTTGCGACGGTCTGACTTCGGAACTCAGCGCGCATTCCTGTACGAACGTTCATCGTCGCCGTTGCGCGTAACCACAGTTGTTTCGCTCGAACCAAAACGCGATTGACCAGCGGAACGAACCGGGCGCGCGCGCCGTTTTATTTTGTAGGCTGATTGAGGAGAAGGCGCTCGACGGCTGTTTCGGTGCCATCAAGAGCACAGCACGCCGCCGGCGGCCGGGAGGGAAGGCCATGTTGCGTGCTGGTGCTGGACTGGCAACGACTGCTGTTGCGCTGTTTATGATCGCGGCCCCGCTCGAAGGGATCGCTTACGCTCAGCCAGGTCAGGGCCACGGCCACGGCCAAGGCCAAGGCAGGCAGGGAGGACAAGGACCTGCGCCTGCTGCCCCCGCGGCGCGTCCCTCGCCACCGGCAATGCCACCGCCGGCAGCGATGCGCCAGGCACCACCGCCTGCCGCTATGCGCGCCGCGCCGCCACCACAGATGTCTCGTCCTGCGCCGCCGCCGCAGATTTCGCGGCCGGCCATGCCTGCGCCGCAGATGCAGCGGCCGCAGCAAGCGCCGCGGTTTGCCGCGCCTCCACGCCCAGCGGAGCCGCGCATCGCCGCGCCGCCGCCGCGTTCGGCGCCTGCCATGCAGCGCGCAGCCCCGCCGCCCAGGGCGGCGAGCCGTCCGGATATCGAGCGGCGTGCCCAGCCAAACGTGCAGCAGCGGATCGAACGTGCTCAGGAGCAGACGCGAAGCCGCCTCACTGGGTCCGACCAGCGCGAGCTGCGTCGGCTCGAACGCAGCGCGCAGCCTGGCGTGCAGCAGCGGATCGATCGCGCGCAGGAGCAGACACGAAGCCGCCTCACTGGTTCCGACCAGCGCGAGCTGCGTCGACTCGAACGCAGCGCGCAGCAGCAGCAAGCGGCCGGGCAGCGGCTGCAACGGCTGCAGGCGCGCTCAGAGAGCGGGCGCCTCAGCCGGATCGAACAACGTGACCTGCGACGACTGCAGCTGAGCGAGCAGCGGCAGAAATCCACCGCGCAGCGGCTGCAGCAGTTGCAGACGCGTTCGGAGAGCGGACGCCTGAGCCGCGTCGAGCAGCGCGAGTTGGGCCAGCTCCAGCGCAGGGACCAGTTGCAGCGCTCCGCCGGGCAACGGCTAGAGCAATTGCAGACCCAATCGAAGAGCGGCCGGCTTGATCGCGCCGAGCAACGCGAGCTGCGTCAGCTGGAGCGCCAGCAACGCGCACTGGGGTTTGAGCAGCGCCAGGCCGTTCGCGAGCAGGCTGTCCGCGAGCAGGCCGGCGTGCAAGGCGGGCGGACTGCACGGGTGACGCCGCAGCAGGCGGCAGAGGGCCGCTTCGCCGCCAGCTTCGCAGCGGCAAGGAAAGAGGGCCGTGATGACTGGCGATTGAGGCATCAGCCTGCGCGTGCGGTCTGGCGCCATGGCCTGCGCGCCAGCTATGTCCCCTGGCTCAGCGCCGTTTACTGGCCGTATGCCTATTCCGACGTGTTCTACTACTCGTTCTGGCCCGACGCGTATGAGGAGAGCTACTGGGCCTACGTCTACGACGATTTCTTCGATGGCATTTATTTCCCGTACGGTGCGCCGCACGTCGATTACGCCTACGCCGGCCCCTATGGAATGATCGACGAAGGCGTCACCACCGGCAGTGCGCCGCCGCGTCAGAGTCAGAGGACGGCGCTGGGACGCGTGAGCCAGGCGGTGCGCGTCATGTGCACGCAGCCTGACGAGGGTGTTACGGCGTGGCCGATCAAGGACATCGAGGAGGCTGTGCAGCCGTCGAGCGAGCAGAAGCGTCTGCTCGCTGATTTGAAGAAGGCGGCCGAAGCGGCCGCGACCGAGTTCCGGCAAGCGTGCCCGGAAAGCCTGCCGATGACACCGCCCAGCCGCCTGCAGGCGATGACCATGCGGCTGGAGGCGACGCTCGATGCGGTGAAGACGGTGCGGCCGGCGCTGGAGGCCTTTTACGGCTCGCTGAGCGACGATCAGAAGGCGAGCTTCAACGAGATCCCGCCCAAGCTGAAGGAGGATCGCGCCGCGACCGCACAAACTGCGGACCGCAGCGGGGCGTGCAGTGGCCAGAAGGCGGGACTGTCGGCGCTGCCAATCGACGAGATCGATCGAGTGGTGCGGCCGACCGACGCGCAGGCCAAGGCGCTTGAACGCCTCGATGAGAGGACGCGGCAGGCGGTCGAGATTCTCAACAAGGTCTGTCCGACCTCAACGCCGGGGACGCCAGTCGGCAGGCTGGAGATGATGCAGGAGCGGCTGGAGGCGATGATCGAGGCCGCCAACAGCGTGCGTCCAGCACTGCAGGATTTCTACGCTGCGCTGAACGACGAGCAGAAGGCGCAGTTCAACCGGCTGGGGCGTGACAACGCGCGAGGCGGCTGATTGCTTTCTGTTACGCCGCCACGCCTTCCATCTGCCGGGCCACCAGACGGGCATAGGCGCCCTGGCGCGCAAGCAGCTCGGCATGGGTTCCGGTTTCCACCACTCGGCCAGACTGCATCACGAGAATGCTGTCCGCGTGGCGGATGGTGGAAAGCCGATGCGCGACGACCAGCACGGTGCGGGCACGCATGAGTTCGTCCAGGGCCGCGCGAACCTGTGCTTCGCTGATAGCGTCAAGATGCGAAGTGGCCTCGTCCAGCACCAGCACTGGCGCGTCCTTCAGAAAGGCGCGGGCAATGGCCACCCGTTGTCGCTGTCCACCCGACAATTGCACGCCGCGCTCACCGACAGGCGTCGCCAACCCCTTTGGCAGGCTCGCGACGAAAGCGGTGAGGGCGGCCCGCTCGATGGCACGAGCGAGCTCGGCCGCACTTGCGTTGGGGTGAGCCAGCCGGATATTCGCTTCCAGGGTATCGTTGAAGAGATAGGTATCCTGCGCCACCAGAGCGACGCGCTGGCGCAGGCCGGCGATGCTCAGATCCTTGAGGTCGGCGCCGTCGAGCAGGATGCGGCCCGCCTGCGGGTCCCAGAAGCGCAGCAGCAGCATCGCGACGGTGGATTTGCCCGCGCCCGAGGGCCCGACGAGCGCCGCCGTGCGCCCGGCAGGCAAGGTGAGGTCGATGCCGTCCAGCGCGGGGCGGGTACGGCCCGGATAGGTGAAGCGCACGCCTTCGAAGCGCAGCGTGGAGCCGCCTTCGGGTCGCGCCGGCTCACGCTGACCGTCGGTCACGCTCGGCTCCTCGCGCTCGACCACGCGCAGCCGACGGGTCGAGGCGATGGTATCGGCGAGCTGCCGCCCGACCTGCGCGATTTCCGAGACGGGCAGGAAAGCGGCAATGGCGAGCAGCACCAGCATGGGCAGGAGCGTCGGCGCGAGGCTGCCCTGGGCGGCGAGGAAGGCGCCCATCGTTGCCACCGCCAGGCCGCCGAGCCCGGTCGCGATCTCGAGCCCGGCCGCGGCGCTCGCTTGGTCGTGCATCAAGGCCGAGCGGCGGGACTGGTAGTCGCCGACATGGGCCATGAACTCGTCGCGTCGGCGCTCGACGGCGCGGAACGCGATGAGGTCGCCCAGGCCCTGGATGCTCTCGGCCACATGCGCGCCGAGCCCGCCCAGCGCCGCGCGGCTTTCGCCGCCGAGCTTATCGATCCGCGCCCGGCCGCGCGCTGGGGAGAGCGCGGCGAAGAGGAGGAAGGGCAGGAGCGCGATGGCCAGCGGCCAGGCGATGCTGCCCAGCACGATCAGCACCGTTGCCGGCACCAGGATCGCGACCACGGCCGGGGCGATGGTATGGGCGTAGAAATACTCGACCGTCTCGACGTCGGTCGTCGCCAGGGAGACGAGATCGCCGGCGCGACGCCGCATGAGGTAGGCGGGCCCCAGCCGGTCGAGCCGCGCGAACAGCGCGATCCGCATTTCCGCCAGCAGACGGTAGGCCATGTCATGCGCGCGCCAGCTTTCCAGCCAGTGCAGCAGGCCCGCGGCGGGAGCGGCGATGAGAAGGGCGATCGCGAGGCCCAGAGTGGGCTTCCCGTCGCGCAGGGCGGCGATCAGCAGGGCGCCGAGCACGCCGACGCCGATGAAGGCAACCACTCGGCCGATGCCGCAGAGCACCGTGAACGCCAGGGCGCCATGCCAGGGTTCGATATAGCGCAACAGGCTCTGGAGCGTTTCGCGCCAGGTGATGGCCTGCGCTTCGGCGGAGATATCGGCCGGGGGCGGGGCGGATTCCACAACTGTTTCGGCAGCGGCGGGTGTTTCCAGCGTATCCGCCCGCATGGCGTTGGCTTCCGCGGCCTGGGTGCCCATCAGGCGGCGATAGGTGCCATCGAGCCGCATAAGTTCGGCATGGGAGCCGCTCTCCACCACGCGGCCGTGATCGAGCACCAGGATGCGGTCGGCCCCGATCACGCTCGACAGGCGATGGGCGAGGATGAGCGTGGTGCGGCCGACCATCAGCCGGTCGAGCGCCTGCTGGATCAGCGCCTCGTTCTCGGCATCGACCGCCGAGAGAGCTTCGTCGAGGATGAGGATCGGCGCATCCCGCAACAAGGCGCGGGCGATGGCGATGCGTTGCCGCTGTCCGCCCGAGAGCCGTGCGCCGCGTTCGCCGATCAGCGCGTCATAGCCGCCGGGCAGGGCCAGTATGAAGTCATGCGCATTGGCGGCACGGCAGGCGGCTTCGAGCTCGGCCTGGCTCGCCTCCGGTCGGCCGAGGCGGAGATTGTTCGCGACGCTGCCGTGGAAGAGCGTAGCGTCCTGCGCGACGATGGCGACATGGGCCATGATGCTCGCCGCATCGAGCGTCGCGACATCCTGCCCGGCGATGGTGATCCGCCCGGCCTGAGGCAGGAACTGGCGCAGCAGCAGGCGCAGGATGGAGGATTTGCCGGCACCGCTCGGGCCGACGATGCCGATGCGTTCGCCACCTGCGATGGTGAAGCTCAACCCGTCATGCGCGGCCTGCCGCCCGCCGGGATAGGCGAAGCGGATATTCTCGAACGTGATGGCGGGGGCTTGGCTCTCGGCGAGGGCGAGGCGCTTCTCCCCGGGCTGCACGACGGGCACCGCGTCGAAGAGGGCGTGCAGCCCGGCGGCGGCCGATTGCCCCACCATGCCGCTATGCAGCACGGAGCGCAGGTCGCGCAGCGGCCGGAAAATCTCGGTGCCGGCCATGAGCACGACGAGCAGCGCCTCAAGGCTCATCTCGCCACTCGATACGCGTACCGCACCGAGGATCAGCGCCCCGGCCGCGCCAAGCGCCATGCCGGTATCGGTGATGCCGCGCGTCATCACCGATAGGCCGAGCACCTTGAAGGTGCCCTGGTAGACGGCCCGCGCCCGGGCGGCGAGGCGCTCGCCGAACGCGGCACTCTGCCCGAAGGCCTGCAAGGTCGGCAGGCCCTGCACGGCATCGAGGAATTCCGCGCCGAAGTCCTTGAAGGATTGCTGCCGCGCGAGAGCCGCGCGCTTGTCCCAGCTGTGGGCCATGGCGGGCAGGACGAGGGTGATCAGCGAGGCGGCCAGAAGCACGAGCGCGACCGGCACGTCCCAGAAAGCCATGAAGGCGAAAATCGCGACCGGGGCGCAGGCGGCGATGGCAAGCTGGGGGAGATACTGGCCGAAGAAGGTCTGCAACTGCTCGATGCCGTCGATCATCGAGAGCATCACGCCGCCTGTGCGCTGCTCGGCGAACCAGGCGGGGCCGAGGCCCGCGATCTTGTCGAAGAGCAGCACGCGCAGCTTGCTCTGCACCGCCGCCGCGACGTCGTGCGCGATATTGGCGCGCCGCTGGTCGAGGAGAGCGCGAGCCAGCACGGCGAGGGCGGCGGCCGCGAGCCAGGGCAGGACTATCGCCGGGCCGCGCCCGTCGAAAACGGCGGCCAGGGCGATGCCGAGGAAGGCGAAGCGCGCGATGCCGGCACCGAGGGCCAGCAGGCCCAGGAAGGTTCCCAGAGCCATGCGGCCGCGGAAGCCGGCCGTCAGGCTCCAGAGGCGGAGGTCGAAATACATGGGAGACTCGCTGGCTTTGTGTTCCGCTCATCCTGTGCAGCGTTGGCGCGGCGAGGCAAACGCGGATATTTCATCTGCTGTTTAGCTGGATTGAACAGCGATGAGCAGCCATCTGCCGTCCTTGCCCGCATTTCGTGCCTTCGCCGCCGTGGCACGGGAAGGCAGTTTCGCGCGGGCGGCCGAAAAGCTGAATATCAGCACCAGCGCCGTCAGCCATCAGATCCGTGCGCTGGAAGAGCAACTCGGCACGCCTTTGCTGACGCGCGCCCGCAACGGGGCCGGGCGCAGCAGCACGGGCCCGACGGCTGCCGGGGAGGAATTGCTGCGGGCGGTCGAGGACGCGCTGGGTCGGCTGGCCATGGCTTGCGATGCGATCCGCGCAAAGGCGAACCAGCCTCGGCGGCGCCTCGTGGTTTCGGCCAATGGCTCCTTCGCCTCGCTCTGGCTGGCGGCAAGGCTGGCGGCCTTCGCTCGGCAGCATCCGAGCGTCGAGTGGCATGTGCGTTCGGAGGACTCGCTGCGTCCGGACATGGCTGCCGAGGGCATCGACATCGCGGTGCTGCGGCTGAAGCCGGAGACCATGCAGCCACAGGACAGGCTGCTCTTCTCCGAAACCCTTTTCCCGGTATGCGCTCCGGCTCTTGCCCAAGGGCTCACCGAAGCGGATCTGCCACGTCTTACCCTTCTGCAGGAGGACGGTCAGAGCGCCGAGCGGGAATGGCGTCACTGGCTGCCACTGCTCGGGCATCCCCCGGATGCAGGGCAGGTCTTGCGGTTCGAGCGCTTCAACCAGGCGATCGGTGCCGCCGTTGCCGGGGCCGGCATCGCGATCGGGCGTTCGCCGACCATCGATTCCGAACTGGCGGCAGGGCGGCTGGTCCGGCTCTTCGCGCCACTATCGATGCGCTACTCTTGGGCCTTCGTGCTGCGGGTCAGGCCCGAGGTGGCGCGTGATCCTCATGTGCGGCAGCTCACGGCGTATTTGCTGGCCGAGGCCGGTCAAAACGCCACCTCGCGCTAACGCCCGAAGATCGTTCGCCCGATCATCGCACCGCCCTGGATAACCTGGAGCGGGTTGGGCGGCGGAGGGCCACTGCCGCCTGGCGGAGGGCCGCTTCCCACGTACTGCGGAGGAGGAGGCGGAGTTCGCTTGCGTGGGCGTTCTTCTTCATCTGTCGCCACGGCGCGCGCGGGAAGGAGCTCGCCGACCAGCGCCTTGTGCTGATGCTTGGTCAGGTAGCCGCTTTCCGGATAGCCGCGTGCGGCCTGCCAGCGCTTGAAAACGTGGCGCGTGTTGGCATCGAACGCGCCGGTCGTCTTGTTGTCGAAGCCGAGCGCCGTGAGGCGGCGCTGGATGTCACGACGCTGATTGCGGTCGAGGCCGATCTGATCCTCGCTCAGTTGCGAACCGACCTCGGTGAAGACCGCCGGATCGACGCCGGTGGTCAGCGCGCGCGTCTGCGTGCTGGCGCCGTTCTGCAACGCGGCGATGCGCGCCAGCGCCAGCGAACGGAACTGGCCGCCCGGATAGTTGGTCAGATAGGCGTTGAGCTCTTCCGGCTTGTTGGAGTCTTTCACCGAACGCCAGAACTCGATCTCGGCTTCGGTCGATGCCGGCGCCACTGCAACCTGCTTCGCCGGAGCTGCGGCCGCCGTTGCGGCCGGCGCGGCCGCGGGATTGAGGTACACCGAGCCGATCAGGTTGGTGTGCCCCCAGGGCAGTTGCTCCTTGCGCGTCTCCTCATTCACCTGCGCACGGACCTTCGTCATCGCCTGCTGGATCTCGGCGCCTGGCTGGGTGACATGGGCGAGAAGGGCGCGGGTGAACGGGCTGTTGGTGCCGGCCTGGCCGTCCTGCGCCGTCTGGCCCGGACCGGTGGCGAATGCGATCAGCGTGCCTTCGCCGGACTTCATCTCGGCGAGGCCGGTGGCGACATTGACGCTGCGGGTCTTCGCCGCCGCCTTGATCTTGTTGGCGAACGGGTTGTCGCGGCAGGCGTCGAGGAACACCAGCTTGACCTTGGCATCGCCCATGGTCTGATCGAGCGTCACGTCGATGTTGATCGCGGCCCCGAGGCGGACGTCCATCTCCGATTTCAGGTCGGCATCGATCGGCAGCAGGAAATTGGTGCCGTTCACGGCGATGCCGTGGCCTGCATAGTAGAACACGGCGACGTCGGCGCCCTGCGATTTCTGCCCGAATTCCAGCAGCTTAGCGGTCATCGTGTCGCGGGTCAGGTTGGTGCCTTCGACCACCTCGAAGCCGACATTGCGCAGCGCCGAGGCCATCGACTTGGCGTCGATCGTCGGATTGGGCAGCGCCGGCACGTTCTTGTAGGCGCCGTTGCCGACCACGAAGGCGACCCGGCGCTCGGCCGAGGCTGTGGTCACGCTGAACAGGATGCCGAGCGTGCAGACGAGGGCGGTAGCGAAGCGCATGTTTGGAATCCCCCAGCCGGAATCCGGGGAATCTAGCACGCAAATCCCGTCATTGCGAGCGGGTGGGGCGACGACTTATCCCGGGATCCGCACCGGCAGGGTCTCGTAACCCTTGACAAAGTTGGAGTAAATCCGCTTCGGCTCCTCTACCACCTCGATGGTGTCGAAGCGCTTCAGGATCTCTTCCCAGATGATGCGCAGCTGCAGCTCGGCAAGCCGCAGGCCGAGGCAGCGGTGGATGCCGAAGCCGAACGAGATGTGGTTGCGCGCATTCGGCCGCTCGATGACGAAGTCGTGGCCCTTTGCGAACATCTCCTCGTCGCGGTTGCCGGAGACGTACCACATCACCACGCGCTCGCCCTTCTTGATCTGTTTGCCACCGACCTCGGCGTCGGCGATGGCGGTGCGGCGCATGTGCGTCAGTGGTGTCTGCCAGCGCACGGTTTCAGGCACGAGGTTTTGCACCAGGGCCGGATTGGCGCGGAGCTTCGCATATTGGTCCGGGAACTTGTTCAGCGCGTAGACGCTGCCCGAGAGCGAGTTGCGGGTGGTGTCGTTGCCGCCGACGATCAGCAGAATCAGGTTGCCGAGGAAGTTGCGCGGGTCCATGTCGCGGGTGGCTTCATTGTGCGCCATCATCGACAACAGGTCCGTCTTCATCGGCTGCTTCAGCCGCTCTTCCCAGAGCTTGGCAAAGTAAGCGCCGCACTCCTGCAGTTCGTCGTCGCGCGCCTTTTCCGAAGCGATGATCTCGCGGTTGCCGGGGGCCGCGGTCGCAACATTGGACCAGCGCGTCAGCTTGCGGCGCTCCTCCCACGGGAAGTCGAACAGGATCGCCAGCATCTGCGTGGTGAGCTCGATCGAAACCTTGTCGACCCAGTCGAAGGTCTCGTTGCGCGGGAGATTGTCGAGGATCTCGCAGGCGCGGACGCGGATGGTGTCGCCGAGCGTCGCCAGGTTCTGCGGCATGAACATCGGCTGCACGGTCTTGCGCTGCGCGCTGTGCTTCGGCTCGTCCATGGCGATGAAGCTTTCCTTCGCATAGACCGGCTTCACGTCCTGAATACCAATGCCGCCGAGATGCACGTCGGAGGAGAACAGCGAATGGCTGGTCTCGACCTGCATGATGTCCTTGTACTTGGTGACCGACCAGTAGGCGCCGACGCGGCTCTGCGGGCAGAAGTGGACCGGGTCCTCCTTCCGCAGCCGCTCGAAGTACGGCCACATGGTGTCGGAGCGATAGAGCTCCGGCTTGGAGACGTCGATGTCGTCGAGCTCCATCGAGTAGGCCTCGAGGGTGGCTTGCTCAATTCCCTGAACGGTGCCGTGCATGATGAGATTTCCCGGTCGTGGGACCCTTAGCTGGTGCAGTATCCGCCCTGATTCCTCAGGACGGACACCGATGATTTAGCGCTCGAGCCTAAGCGGCGATCCGCACCGGCAGATGCTCGTAGCCCTTCACGAAGCTGGAGAAGACGCGCGTCGGCTCGTCCACCAGCTCGATCGTGTCGTAGCGCTTGAGGATTTCCTCCCAGATGATCTTCAGCTGCAGCTCGGCCAGCCGCAATCCGACGCAGCGGTGGATGCCGAAGCCGAACGACAGGTGGGTACGCGGCCGCTTGCGGTCGATGATGAACTCGTAAGGGTTCTCGATCACCTCTTCGTCGCGGTTGCCCGAGACGTACCACATCACCACCTTGTCGCCCTTCTTGATCTGCTTGCCCTTGAACTCGATGTCCTCAAGCGCGGTGCGGCGCATGTGGGCGAGCGGCGTCTGCCAGCGGATCACCTCCGGCACGAAGCTGTCGAGCAGCGCCGGATTTTCGCGCAGCTTCTTGTACTGGTCCGGATTCTTCGCGAGCGCATAGATGCTACCGGACAGCGTGTTGCGGGTGGTGTCGTTGCCGCCGACGATCAGCAGCACCAGGTTGCCGAGGAAGTTGGAGAAATCCATGCTTCGCGTCGCTTCGCTGTGCGCCATCATCGAGAGCAGGTCGCTCTTTGGCGGCTGCTTGATGCGCTCGTCCCACATTCTCTTGAAGTACTGGGCGCACTCGATCAGCTCGGCCTGCCGCTCCTCTTCCGTCGCCACGAGTCCTTCCGGACCTGGCAGGGTGGTTGCGATGTCCGACCAGCGCGTCAGCTTGCGCCGCTCGTCCCAGGGGAAGTCGAACAGCACAGCAAGCATCTGCGTGGTCAGCTCGACGGAAACCTTGTCCACCCAGTCGAAGGTCTCGTTGCGCGGGAGGTTGTCAAGGCAGGAGGCGGAGCGCGTGCGGATGTTGGTCGCGAGCTCGTCGAGATGCGTTGGCGTGAACATCGGCGCCACGGTCTTCCGCTGCGGGCCGTGCCGCGGCTGATCCATGGCGATGAAGCTTTCGCGCCGCAGGTCCGGCGCCACGTCGCGGATGGTGATGCCGCCGAGCGATGCCGCGGACGAGAACACCGCGTGGTTGGTCTCGATCTCCATGATGTCGTTGTACTTGGTCACCGACCAATACGGCCCGAACATCGAATCCTTGCAGAAGTGAACCGGCTCTTCCTTGCGCAGCCGATCGAAATACGGCCAGAACGTATCCGTGCGGAACAACTCGGGATGACTGACGTCGTAGTCCTCAAGGGGGATCGAATACGCGCGTTCACGCGCTTCTTCCGCCGGCTTGATCGTGCCATGCATTGGGGTCTGCTCCGCTAGCGATCATCCGACTCGTGGCCCCGGATGATGCGTTATCATTCGCGCAAGGTGCCACGTTGGAACGATTACAATCCCTGGCTGCCGCATTTGCAAGCCCGAACAGCCTCTTGTTTCGGCATGGCGAATTGCAGGGTCTCATGCGTTCCGATGATACCGGTCATCCTGTCGCATCTCGCCAGGCGAAATCGCCTGGGAGCGCTCAAAAATCTGGGAACGTTCAGAAATCATCGCTGCCCTGGTTTTCCAGGTCGTCCAGGTAGATTTGCAGTGGCGCGAGCACAATCACGACTTCCGTCGCGGAATCGCGGTGAATGGCGACAAAACCGACGCTTTCGAGCTCGGTCAGCGCACGGTCGAACGCGGCCTGCGGCAATGCGGTCGCCTGGCGCAGCGTTTCAAGGGTCGGCCCATCGCCTTGCGCCAGGGCTCCGACCTTCGCACGAAGTGCAAACGCAATATCGAGCGCCTCGCCGCTCAGCATGTCTCTCCGCTCCGTTGGCCGTCGCGACGCAGATAGCTGCAGCGGCCAGCGGCCGCAACAGCCCGGCGGATGCGGCAAACTGATTCGCTGCATCGCCCGTCGCTGGGAGGCCCCGTGCCGGCTATCCTCTTGCTGCTGATAGCGTGACCTATGTCACAGTCTGGACTCGGGAAGCGTTGCTAGCGTTTCCGTCATGCGTCCAAACTCTGCGCCGCTTTCCGCGGGGCAACGCATACAGGAGAATAAAATGACCGGCACGATGAAAGCGATGTGCCAGGCGACTGCGCTTGCGCTGTTGCTCGGCGTCGCGACGGCTGCGCCTGCGAAGGCGCAGTTCGGCGGCGGCGGCGGCAACGAAGACATGATGACGCAGATGGCCCCCATGCTTGAAATGATGAAAGCGAAGATGGGCAAGAAGCGGTTTGCGATGTTGATGCAGACCGTGGGTCCGATGATGTCGAACATGATGGAAGGCGGCGGTGGCGGCCTTGGCGGCATGCTCGGCGGCGGCGGTTTCGGTGGTGGCTTCGGCGGCGGTGGTTTCGGAAACCCTGGCGGCGGCGGTTACACCACGTCGAGCTTCATCGGCGACACGCCTCAATACAGCGGCGGCTTCGGCGGCGGCGGTGACTTCATGGGCATGCTCGGCAGCAGCGGCATGACCGCGATGATTCCGCAGATGATGAGCATGATCAACACGGGCGGCGGCCGCAGCGGCCGGCGCAAGAAGCGCGGCTGATCTCTCAACGCTTCAAACGAAACGCCGGCCCGTTTTGCGGGCCGGCGTTTTTCATTTCATTGGCATAAACCTACTCGCCCATGGCGGCCCGGCACGCATCGCTGAGGCTCGCCTTCTTGCGGCGCAGGCAAGCGGTGATCTTGGGGACGCTTGGAATTTCACCCGCGCAAAAGCGATAGACGTCCGGCGTGCAGGCGCGGCGCTGCGCTGGGGTGGAAATCGCGTCGTAGTTCTGTGCGGCGGCAGGGAAGGCACCGATGACTGTCAGCGCGAGACCGGCAGCGAACAGGCCGGTCGTAGTGGAGAATACGGTTCTGCGTTTATTGTCTTGCACGCGCTGCTCTCCGGAATTTTCGGGATGAAGGTAACACGCGTTGCAATTTTCTCGAATGCAGCGCGGCGTCCGTGATCCAGATCACAGTCATGCAGCGAAATAGCTAGCGCCGGGGATCCGACCAAAAGCCCCCGCGCTCGAGCAGTACGACGCAGACGATGATGACGAGCGTGATCGCCACGATCGTCAGGCGCCCGTTCCAGGTCATGCCGCGGCTGACCCACCACAGGAGCGCGCAGCACATGACGACCGGAGCGATGATGTCGAGTGAGGGCACGTCGGCCTCCTGCTAAGCGTCGGCGAGCCTGCGCAAGGTCGCCTTGAACAGCAGGCTTTGTTTGCGGACCAGCGCGACGCCGTTCATCGTGCCGCCGGTGTCGGTGTAGGTGCCCGACACGCCGATGCTCACCTCGCCGCCGCCGAACAGGGGGTTCACTTCCATCGCGCGTGTGTGCTGATTGACGACCACTTCGCCGCGGAACGTTCCAGACCTCTCCTGCACCGCATACGAGCCGATGTAGAACAGGTACGCATCGCCGCCGCGGATCATGCCGTCATGAAAGATGATGACGCCGCTGCCCTTGCCGGCGCGGCCGTCAAGCAGGTCCACATGGATGGAGTAAAGCCCGTTTCGCATGATCAAGCGCCCGAGCGTCAGTTTGGGACGTTAGGGCGCTCTTGTAAATCAAGGCCTGCGCCTGGGCAGATATTTCGCGGCGGTTACCAGTAATACGGGATCACGACCGGGGTCACGAGCGCGAAGCCGACGTGCCGCTTGATCGTCCGTTGGATCGAACGCAGGTCGCGCTGCACGTGCTGCTCGACGGTCAACTCGTGGCGCGGCTGCTTGCGGCGTGCCTGCTTGACCGGCTTCGCAACCGGAGCCGGGGTCGCCTCGACGGGCTTTGCTGCTCCAACCGGCGCGGTTTCGGCCGGCTTGGTCGCGGTCGGCGTCTGCTCGACCGGGGCGGCTTGAACGGGCGCCGGCAGCGGGGCTGGAGCCTGCTCGGCCGTCTTTGACGGTTCGAGCCTTGGCGCTTCAAGCCTTGGCGCTGCCTCAACCCTTGGCGCTTCAACCCTGGGGGCTTCGAGCCTTGGCGCTTCGATTGGCTGCGGCGCCTCGAGGATCTGGATCTTCTGGGCTGGTGCGTCGACCGGATTGGCTTGCGCGCCGCTCAGGCTTCGCGGGCCGGCATGGGCGGCGCTGGCGGTGAGGAGGAGGGCGGCAATCAGGATGTGCGTGCGCATGTGACGTCCCCGTTGTTTGTGGTTCGATCATGCCGCGGAGTCGGGGACGTGGATGTGATCTAGATCACATTGCAAGTCGTGCCGCCGGGTGTCGCCGTTTCGTTTTGAAAGCGTCGGCGTGGGCCGCTAGAAAGCGCGCAACGTACTGGGTTGAGGGGGCTTTCCGATGCGCTTGAAGACACTTTTTCTGATGATCGCGGTTGCGCTGGTGATACCGCAGGCAGCTTCTGCGCAGTATTACGACCCCTACGGCAGGCGGTACTACGATGACGGCTACCGCCGTCCGCCGCCACCACCGCCGCCGCCCGGCTATTACGAAGAGCGCCGCTACTACCGCGAGGCCCCGCCACCGCCGCGACCGCAAGCCTACCGCCGCGGCGGCGTCTTCTGCGCGCGCGAGGGAGGCTACTGCCAATTCGAGGGGCCGGCAGTCGTGCGCTATGGCGCAGGCGGCCGCTTCGCCACCCGCCGCGCAGTCAACGGCATCCCCTGCAACAACAACGTGTTCGGCGATCCGTTCGTCGGCGCGGACAAGGCCTGCTACATCGATTGAGGGGACCCCGCACATTGCGGCGCCCGAAAAGGCTCATCGCACGGCGCGCTCAGCCAATCCTGAATTGCTCGTTGATGGCGCTCTTGACGCCGCCGCCCATTTGCGGACCTCCGCCGGCCACGTAGATTGCGTCCCCGACCACGACGGCTCCCATGCCATGCCGGGGTGTCAGCATTGGCGCGTAGCTCTCCCAGCGATCGGCTGCAGGGTCATATGCCTCGTTCTGACCATAGACCCGGTTCGTGCCTTCACCGCCCATGCAGAAAATGCGGTTGCGAAACCAGACACTGCCATGACCGGACCGCGCAGTTGGTATCGGTGCGCGGAACGTCCACTCGTCGGTCTTCGGATCGTAGGTGTGATGCAAGTTCGAGTTGGTATGGAAGGTGTCGACCCGCCCTCCGATCAGGTGAATGACGCCGTTGACGGCGACGACGCCAGTGTGGTCGCGTCCGAGCGGCATCGGCTGGCGACGGCTGTAACGGTCCTCACGCGGATTGTAGACGACGTGCCAGTCGACCGAGCGGCGATTGTCCGAGCCGATCGCTCCGCCAATCAGATAAATTGAATCGCCCAAGGGCACGCAGGCGATCGCGCCGCAGGCTTCCGGCAGACGCCGCAAGGAATGCCAGCGCGTACCGTCGAAAGCGAAGACGCCGTCGTGAGGCGTGCGGTTCTGCTCCGTGAAGCCGCCGAAAGCATAAAGCCGGTCGCCCAGCGACGTCACACCGACGTGGTTAGCTCCCCGCGGAAGCTCCGCCAGTGTGTCCCACTTGTCCGCCGTTGGGTCGTAGGCGTGGTGGTAGGGCCGATCGACGCGTTGCTCTGCGTACCCGCCAACGAGATGGACGCGTCCCCGGTACTCGGTCGCCCAGGCCATTTCGGTTCGGGGAATGGGCAGCGGAGCTCTCGCACGCCATTGCCCCGGTGTGGCCGCCGCGGGCGCAGGGCTGTTCGACACCGCATGCTGTCGATGCAGGTCGGGAAGGTTGATGCGGCCTGGCTGATTAAGTCGCTCGAACTGGCCCGAATGGTGCTCGTGCTGAGCAAGTGCTGCCGAGGCGATAGTGCCGAGGCCGCCGGCGAGTAAAAGGCGACGGTCAATGCTCATGCGGGGCTCCTACTATCCGACGCGCGGCGAGGAAGCGACGGATTGTGGAAAATGCGCTGCAAGACGACAAGCCTCAAGCAAAGCTCGCTTCAGGTTGAAGCTTCTTGACGACGCCCACTTGCGGCGCTGCTCGCATCGATTTTTGGGAGGGGGCTAATCGGGGCGAAGCCCGGAGGGTTTAGGGCCGGGCTTCTAAACCGAAGTTCGGCGCATCACTAACCGAATTTCGGTCTGCGTATTTGCATAGGATAATGTGCTAATCTACGCGATTGCACCACGTCCCAATTGACGAAGCTCATTCCCGCCGCAACTTCGTCGATCGCCCACAGCAGCCGCTCCAGGCGCTCGTAGATGTCGCCGCGGATCTTCACGACGGCACAGGCGAGCGTGGTGATGTCGGGCGTACCGAACATTCCAGTATTGGGAACGAAAAGGAAACAAAAGTCGAGCTTGCAACGGCAGTGTTCCGCTAGCGGAACGCTCTGCCCGGAACGCAAGGTTGCATTGAGGGAACTCCAGGGCAAAACCCGGAATTGCTCGCGGTGGGCTGATTGTACCGGAGTGTGTTCATGCAAAATCTCAAGCCCCCTTGGAGACGAGACCTTCTCGCGGCAGTGGCGCAAGACACCGGTTGGGTCATTGGCGTCGCGGTCATGCTCTTTGCGCTCTTGACGATCTTCCTATGAGACAGACGCTGGTCGGCTAAGGCGCGGGCTTTCGGATCAGTCCGACCGTCCCGCTTTCGATGACGACATACTCGAAGGCGACGCCTTCGAGGTCGTTCGTCTCTTTCCAGCGGTCGAAGACGGAGGTGGGCTGGGTTCTTTGGTGAGCGCGGTGGGACTCGAACCCACGACCCCATGATTAAAAGTCACGTGCTCTACCACCTGAGCTACGCGCTCACTTGCGGCGCTGTGTAGGAGCCACCGGGGCGGGGGTCAAGCGACGCTGGTGCTTGACGCCGATCTCTTTCCGGGCACCGAAACCGTCAATGATTCCGGACGGATGTCGTGCCCGCTTGATGTTAATTCCGTGCTTCCCAAGCCGCCCGCAGCCAAGCGGGCAGTGCGGCCCCAGGACGCGATGTCCTGCCTGGCCTCGTTCTGCAGGGGCTGGGCGGTGGCAATCTGCCGGTGGACGCCCACGGGGCGGATGCCGATCAGTTCGGCGGTGTGGATGCCCGCGCTGCGCCACCAGGCAAAGGAATTGATCCGCGAGTTCTCGAGCAGCGCGATCGCCACCGCCGAAAGGAACGGCAGGCTCTGCAGGATCAGGACGCCGGCGAAGATGTAGATCTCGCGCACTTCCTTGGTGTTGGTCACGACGAGGACGGCCGCGCCGATCCACAGCAGCACGCCGATCACCGCCTCCCAGAATGCCTGGAATTCGACCGACATCCGCGACAGGCCGCCCTTGGAGGTGCGGGTGAACGGCAGGTGCTCGGTGATCAGGCCGTTGGCGACGGCGCGGGAGACGGTCCACTGCACCGACATGGCGGCAAACATCGCGCCGAGCATTTGCCCGAGTTTTACGGGCACGCGCAGCCGGTAAAGCACGAGGAAGTGGGCGAGCGAGACGACGAATGCAGCGATGATAGGCAGCGTGAGAATCTTGTCGGGGATGGCGATGTCGGCGAACGCCACGATCGGCACCCAGATGAGGTTGAGCAGGGCGACCAGCACGCCGAGGCTTTCCGCGCCGAGCCAGTTCAGCCAGCCAAGCGAGAACTCGCGGCGCTGCTCGGGCGTCAGCCGGCTCGCATTGGGCAGGAAACGCCGCCAGTGCTTCTTGACGATCTGGAAGCCGCCATAGGCCCAGCGATGCCGCTGCTTCTTGAACGCCTCGTAGGTGTCGGGCAGCAGGCCGTGGCCGTAGCGCGTGTTGGTGTAGTGCGTGGTCCAGCCGTTCTCGATCATGCTGAGGCCGAGGTCGGTGTCCTCGCAGATCGTATCGCTCGACCAGTTGCCGACGGCTTCCATCGCCGCGCGACGCATCAGGCACATGGTGCCGTGAATGATGATCGCGTTGTGCTCGTTGCGCTCGACCATGCCGATGTCGAAGAAGCCGGCATATTCGCCGTTCATGACGTAGTGCATCAGCGAGCGGTCGCCGTCGCGGTGATCCTGCGGCGCCTGCACGATGCCTACGCGCGGATCGGCGAAGGCCGGCACGAGGTCCTTCAGCCAGTCGGGATGGACGGTGTAGTCGGCGTCGATGATGCCGATGACTTCGGCGTCGGCTGCGGTGCGCGCCATCGCAAGCCGCAACGCGCCGGCCTTGAAGCCCTCGACCTTCTCCGCGTTGATGAAGATGAAGCGCTCGCCGAGTGCACGGCAATGATCCTGGATCGGCTGCCAGAAGGCCGGATCGGGCGTGTTGTTGATGATCACCACGCACTCGAAATTCGGGTAGTTCAGCCGCGAGACCGCATCGAGCGTCTGCTTCAGCATCTCGACCGGCTCGTAATAAGCCGGAATGTGGATCGAGACCTTCGGCGCCTTTTCGCCCCATTCGGCCGGCTGCGGCAGCGCGCGCTTGATCAGCCGCTGCGGGCCGCGGCCGAAGGCGATGGTTGCCATCTCCTCGATCCGCGCCATGGCGATCAGGATCAGCGGGACCAGCAGCACGACGCCGAGGGTGAGGGCGAAGCCGGAGCCGAACAAGAAGTAGTGCCCGTTCCAATAGGCGAAGATGGTCGCGACCCAGCTTCCGACCGCGCATGCGGCGGTTGCCAGTACGAGAGACTGCAGCACCGTGGGCCGGCTGAGCCGGAAGATCGGCAGCGACAGCAGCACGCCGACGAGGAGGGCGATCAGCGCCTCTTTCCAGTAGGACTCGTTGACGATCTTGCCTGTCCAGGGGAATTTCGGCTCGCGCGCCGCATTCAGAATGCCCCAGTAAGGTCCGACGCCGCCTTCGAAGAACTTCCAGGGCTGATCGATCGCCTCGACGATGTTGTATTCCATGCCGATCTTTTCGGCGCGCGTGACGAAGTCGCGCAGCGTCACCGCCTGCTCGAACGGGCCCGGATTCGATCGCTTCAGATTGTAGCCGGCGCTCGGCCAGCCGAATTCGGCGATGACCACCCGCTTGCCGGGGAAGTTCTGGCGAAGCAGATCGTATCGGTGAACGGCCTGCTCGACCGCCTGGTCGTCGGTGTAGTTTTCCCAATACGGCAGCACGTGCGCGGCGATGAAGTCGACCGACGAGGCGAGCTCCGGGAAGTCGCGCCAGATGTTCCAGATTTCGCCGGTGGTGACGGGCACCGCCACCTGCCGCTTCACGCGACGGATGAGCTCGGTGAGCTCTTCGACCTTGAGCTCGCCGCGGTAGATGGTTTCATTGCCGACGACGATGCCGATCACGTTCGAGTTGCGCTTGGCGAGTTCGACCGCCGCCTGCATCTCGCGCTCGTTGCGCTCCATGTTCTTGTCGATCCAGGCGCCGACCATCACCTTCAGACCGAACTCGTTGGCGATCGCCGGAACGAGTTCGACGCCGCCGGTCGACGAGTAGAGACGGATGGCGCGTGTCAGCGGCGCGAGTTTGCGCAGGTCGGCGCGGATTTTTTCCTGGGTCGGAATGTTGTCGACGTCGGGATGGCCCGAGCCCTCGAAGGGCGCGTAGGACAGGCTCTGCAATGTTCCGCGGAAATCCGGAGCGCTTCTTTCCTCACGCAGGAGGGCCCAAATCCCCGCGTGAAGCGCGGTGACACAGGCAAGAACCATAACTACGGCGCGCATCGCGACCTAAAACCCTAACGGGGAGAGTTGCTGCTGAGCGAACCAGTCCCCGAGGTTCGCCTAAGGCTGCGGCTTGGAGTGTATCTATGCCGCGCGATTTAACAACTCGTATGACGCTGTGTCGTTTCAAAGACTTTTCGTCAGCAAATTCGCGAAGAATCCTGAATGCCTGTTCAGCCGCCGGCCGTCACTTCAAGTGTTACTTGGTGGCGGCCGGAGGAGGGGCTGTCGCGGCGGGTGCCCCACCCGGTGCCGGCGCAGCCGGAGCGCTCGCGGTCGTTGCCTGGGGCTGCACGGCCGGGTTGATCCAGCAGGCGTGCACGCGGGCGTTCAGGGTGTTCATGGTGTCGGGGGCCTTCGGGTCGAAGGCGCCGAAGCGGGTGATGCAGCGGAACGCCGCCTGGACGTGGCCGCCGGGGCAGCCGAACCGGTCGTAGAGATCGAGGTGCCGGAATGCCGTATCGAGATCGTCCCGCCACATCAGGCCGACTACGCGGCGGCCGAGCCAGACGCATTCGGGATTTCCGGCCGGGCCGTTGATGGCCTGGGCGGCCTCGGCGAATTCGTCGACCCGCCGCTGGTTGTCCCGGGCCTGATCCTGGGGAGCCGTCGCGCCCTGCTTTTGCTGCTCCTGGGCCCGCGAGTCTCCACTTTGGGCGAACGCCGGGCCGGCTCCTAACACCAGAGCGACAGAGGCGATCGCAGCCCAAACTGCACGGCGACCCGACGAAGTGAAAGCTGCACGACGCATGAAGTTCCCGAAATTTTCCACCGCAAATTGCCGATGCGGACGTGCCGGTGATGCCTCGAAAATGGGTCCCCAATGCGGCGACAGACATCGCATCGCCGATCGACTCAAATGACGGAGTTTCAGGCACTTGTCCAGCAATCACGTACGGCTGCGACGGAATGCCAATCTTCACGGTTAAATCGACGGGCAAGCGCGCCGCGGCCTCGTGGAGGCTTGGCAGTCTGCCGGTTAAACGCTATCGACGCGTTCCCCGGAGAGAACCGACCTGTCCTCGCTTCGCACGCCTCTTGCGCTCCTCATCGTCTCCTTGAGCTTCATTGCCGGCGTGTGGTGGTGGATCGCCCAGCCGATCGCCCTGACACGCCCGCCGATCGACGCGTCGACCCGGCTGGACTGCGTGTCCTATGCGCCTTTCCGTGGCGCGCAGAACCCGCTCAATCCAGCGCTGCGCGTCAGCGCCCAGCAGATTTCCGAGGATCTCGCGCAGCTCGCGCGCATCACCGATTGCGTACGCACCTATTCGGTCGCCAACGGTCTCGACCAGGTGCCGGCGCTGGCGGCAAAAGCCGGGCTCAAGGTCATTCATGGAATCTGGCTCAGCAGTGACCGCCTGCTGAACCGCCAGCAGATCGACACCACGGTGGCGCTTGCCAAGGAATTCCCCGGCGTCATCACATCCATCGTCGTCGGCAACGAGGTGTTGTTGCGCGGCGAGATGACGGCGACCGATCTAGCCGGCCACATCCGCGCGGTGAAGGCGCAGGTGACCGGAATCCCCGTGACCTATGCCGACGTCTGGGAATTCTGGTTGAAGCATCGGGAAATCTACGAGGCGGTGGATTTCATTACCATTCACATCCTCCCTTATTGGGAAGATTTTCCGATCCGCGCGCGCTACGCGGCGGCGCACGTCGCCTCGATCCGCAAGCGGGTCGCGGTGGCGTTTCCCGCGAAGGAAATCCTGATCGGCGAGACCGGCTGGCCGAGTGCGGGCCGCATGCGCGAAGGCGCGCTGCCCTCGCGTACCAACCAGGCGCGGGTCGTCTCGGAAGTGCTCGAGGTCGCGAAGCGCGAGAAATACCGCGTCAACCTGATCGAGGCCTACGATCAGCCGTGGAAGCGGCAGCTCGAAGGCACCGTCGGCGGCTACTGGGGCCTGTTCGACACCGACAAGCGCGTCCTGAAATATCCGCCGGGCGAAGCCATCAACAATTTCCCGGCCTGGAAGTGGCAGATGGGCGCCGGCCTGATCTACTGCGGCTTCGTCTTCCTCGTCGCGCTGCTCGCCCAGCGCCGCAAAGCCTGGCGGCCGCGCTGGACGGCCTGGGTCGCCGTCGGACTCTCGGCGACCGCGGGCGGCGTGTTGCTCGGCATTGCCGCCGACAAGCTGTTCCTGGAAAGCTTCGGGCTGACGGGCTGGCTACGCTGGGGCGCATTGTTCGCTGCCGCCGTGCTGACGCCGGTGTTTGCAGGCGTAGCGCTGATCGACGGCCGGCCGCTGCCGACCTTCATCGAGCTGATCGGTCCGGTGCATATGCGCGACCGCGCGCCGCTTGCCGTGCTGCTTGGGCTTTGTCTTGCGGTCACTGCGGTGATCGGTCTCGAGACGGCGCTCGGTTTCGTCTTCGACCCGCGCTATCGCGACTTTCCATTCGCCGCGCTGACGATGGCGGCGCTGCCGATGGCGCTGATGATGCTGCTGAACCGGCGGGCAGAGGGGCCGCGGCCGATCGCCGAGGCGGTGTTCGGCGGCGCGCTGCTGCTGTCGGCGGCCTACATCGTCATCAACGAGGGCTTCACCAACTGGCAGTCGGTGTGGACGTGCGCGGCCTATGCCGGGCTTGGCGCTACGATGTGGCGGGCGCGGGCCGCGAAAATCCAAGAATAAGCAGCCCGATCGCGATGCCGCACAGGACCAGGTTGTAAAGAACGATCCCGGCGGCGGCCGCGACCAGGCCCGCGGTCAGCGTGACGATCGACGGTCGGATGAGGTGCAGCACTGCGATGATGATCGCTGCTCCGCCGAACACCGAATGCCGGAACAGCCACGTCGCGGTCAGCCGTGACTTGCAAAGCCAGGTCTGCATGCCGGCATCGCAGGCGAGCGCCACTTGCGAATTCTCGATGGCGAGGTAGCGCAGGTACATCGCGTAGCCGACGGTCAGGAAACCGACCACCAGCAGCCATTGCACCTGCAGCGCGCTCAGACGGAAAGGATGCTTCTTCATGAGGTGACTATGGTTCGCGTGCGCGGCCAATTCAAGGCGCGCAGGTTCAGCGAATTCCCAGCAGGGTCGTAACGGACGATGCCTGGGCCGCTTGCGTGGACGCAGGTACGGGCGCGGGCTCGCGCACGCGCGTGGACTTTCGCCTGGCTTGTGAGCGGTTCGGAGTCGTTTTCTGCTCCGGCTCAGCAGCGAACGAAAGCCGCTGACCGTCGAAGGCCGTGGTCTTGCAGTCCCTGTTCGCATCGCTCAGCACCGCGCAAACCCGCGCGGCGTCGGCGGCATCCTTGATCGGGCCGGCGATCAGGCGGAGCTGCAGGCCGAGGCCGTTTCGCCGCTCGTGCACGGCGATCAGCGGCCGCAGGCCGCCAAGCTGCGCCTTGTGCGACTTGACGAGGCCGCGCCAGAGCGCACGCAGGCCGTTGATCGAATTCGCCGAGCCGAGGTCGATGCCGAAGTCGGCCAGTGCCACCGCGGATTCCTCGGCCGGCGTTGCGTTGGCTTCGACGGGCTGCGGGTCCGGAATGGGCATCGCTTGAATGACAGATGGCACGGCTGCAAGCGCTTCGGCTGGCGGCGGCTCGCTGCGGGCTGCGACGGCCATCGTCACGCGCTCCGGCTCGCTTGGCGGCGTGACCGCCACGGGGGCCGCGACCGGCGGCGCGGGTGCAAGTGTGGGTGTAAGTGTCGGTGCGAGCACTATCGGCGGTGCAGAGTCGATGATCGGCGCGATCGTCACCTCTGGCCACGGCACCGGCGCGGGCTTCTCGTCGGCCTTTTTGATCGAGCCGGTGATCACGTCGATCCCTTGCTCGAGCGAGGACAGGCGGGCAAACAGCCGATCGCGGTCGCTGTTCAGGGTTTCGATCGCCGCTGCGAGGCGCCGCGCTTCGAGCTGGTTGGCCTCTACGGTCGTTTCGACCTGCTTCGCGCGGCCGGTCAATTCGCTGGCGGCAAGCTGGGTGTGCTGCGCATTGATCGGCAGCTGCCCCGACAGGATGCCAAGCGTCAGCGCGCCGACCGCCGCGAAGCCCCATAGCCCAAGCCGCCACAGCGCGTGGCGATCAAGATCGTCCTCGTCCGCGACAATCCCGCCAAGCCAGCCTTCGGCATCGTCGGTTCCGAAGCTGTCCGACAAAGGATCGGATTTCCTTGACATAACCTGCTGGCCGCCCTCGCCATGCCTCAAATCAAATAGCCCGAATCAACCTGTAAAGCCTAACAGGAACGAGGGGAGGACGCCCCCATGAGGACGCGGTAAAAGGCTTTGTTCCCAGGAGAGCGTCGGCTATGACGGCCCTGAAAGGGCTTTCCCGGCCAAAGGGATAGAATGACGGAACGGACCAGCCTGACGATCGTGCTTGCGGCAGGCGAGGGAACGCGGATGCGCTCCTCGCTGCCCAAGGTCCTGCACCCCATCGCGGGCGAAAGCATGCTGACGCATGTGCTTGCCGCGGCCCCAAACGGCGCGGGGCAGGAGCTTGCGGTCGTGATCGGCCCCGACCGCGACGATGTCGCCAAGCAGGCGAGGCGCGCGCGCACCAATGCCGCGATCTGCGTCCAGCGCGAACGGCTTGGCACCGCGCATGCGGTGCTGAGCGCGCGCGAGGTGATTGCGCGCGGCTTCGACGACCTGCTCATCGTATTCGGCGACACCCCGCTGATCTCGCGGCAGACCCTGACAGAGCTGCGCGCGCCGCTGGCGCAGGGCTCGACCGTGGTCGCTCTCGGGTTTCGCCCCCGGAATCCCGCCGGCTATGGCCGGCTTCTCACGCAGGGCGATCGGCTGGTCGCCATTCGCGAGCACGCCGATGCGAGCGAAAAGGAGCGCGCGATCGACCTTTGCAACGGCGGCGTGATGGCGATTGACGGCCGCGTGGCGCTGCAGCTTCTGAACAAGATCGGCAATGCCAATGCGAAGGGCGAGTATTACCTGACCGATATCGTCGAGATCGCAAACCAGAACGGCAAGAAGGCATCCGTCATCGAAACCTCGGAGGACGAAGTGCGTGGCATCAACACCAAGGCGCAGCTCGCCGAAGCTGAAGCGGTGATGCAACAGCGCCTGCGGCAAGCCGCGATGGACGCCGGCGTGACGCTGGTCGCGCCGGAGACTGTCTATCTCGCGGCTGACACAAAATTCGGGAAGGACGTGGTGATCGAACCGTTCGTCGTGCTCGGATCCGGCGTGGAGATCGCGGACGGCGCCGTCGTGCATTCGTTCACGCACGCGGTGCAGACGAAGATCGGCAGGAAGGCCTCGGTCGGCCCCTACGCGCGGCTGCGGCCAGGCACGGTGCTCGGCGAGGGCGCGAAGATCGGCAACTTCGTCGAGACGAAAGCCGCGGCCATCGATGCCGGCGCGAAAGTCAGCCACCTGACCTACATCGGCGATGCGCATATCGGCGCAAACGCGAACATCGGCGCGGGCACGATCACCTGCAACTATGACGGCTTCGACAAGTATCACACCGAGATCGGCGAGGGCGCCTTCGTTGGCTCGAACTCCGCGCTGGTTGCACCGGTGACGATCGGCGCGGGCGCTTATGTCGGTTCGGGTTCGGTGGTGACCAAGGACGTGCCGGCGGATGCGCTGCGGATCGAGCGGGCCGAGCAGACCACGAAAGACGGCTGGGCGAAGCGCTTCCGCGAGATGAAGGAGAGCGAGCGCAAGTGACGCTTAACCGTGTCTTGACCGCCCGTAAGTGTCGCAATCCGCAATAATTTTTGAGTAACGCTATTCTGCGCTGAATGGCTAAACAGGCCTGAGATTCAAGGCTGGGGATGCTTACCGCATGTGCGGAATTATCGGAATTCTCGGGCAAGGCCCGGTTGCGGAACATCTCGTCGACTCGCTGAAGCGGCTGGAATACCGCGGCTACGATTCGGCGGGCGTGGCCACGCTCGAGGGCGGACGGCTCCATCGCCGCCGCGCCGAGGGCAAGCTGAAGAATCTCGAAGCGCGCCTGCAGCGCGAGCCGCTGAAGGGCCACAGTGGCATCGCGCACACGCGCTGGGCGACGCACGGCCGGCCGACCGAGCACAATGCGCATCCGCATGCGACCGAGCGCGTCGCGGTCGTCCACAACGGCATCATCGAAAACTTCCGCGAGCTGCGCGAGGAGCTGGAGAAGGGCGGCGCCAGGTTCGTCACCGAGACCGACACCGAGACGGTGCTGCTGCTGGTCGACAGCTATCTTGCAAAGGGCATGAAGCCGGTCGACGCCGTCAAGGCAGCTCTGCCGAAGCTGCGCGGTGCATTCGCGCTCGGCTTCGTCTTCGCCGGTGAAGACGACCTGCTGATCGGTGCGCGGCAAGGTCCGCCGCTCGCGATCGGCTACGGCGACAAGGAAATGTATCTCGGCTCGGATGCGATCGCGCTGAGCCCGTTCACCGACAGCGTAAGCTATCTCGAAGACGGCGACTGGGTGGTGATGTCGCGCAGCGGTGCGACCGTTCGCGACGTGCACGGCGCCATCGTCCAGCGTCAGGTCATCAAGTCCGCGGCATCGAGCATGCTCGTCGACAAGGCGAACTATCGCCACTTCATGGCCAAGGAAATCCACGAGCAGCCGGAGGTCGTCGGCCACACGCTGGCGCGCTACCTCGACATGGCGACCGAGAAGGTCTCGCTGCCCGAGAAACTGCCATTCGACTTCGCCAAGCTCGATCGCATCTCGATCTCGGCCTGCGGCACCGCGTGCATCGCGGGCCAGATCGCAAAGTACTGGTTCGAGCGGCTGGCGCGGCTCCCGGTGGACGTCGATATCGCCTCCGAGTTCCGCTACCGCGAGGCGCCGCTGACGAAAGGCGACCTTGCGATCTTCATCTCGCAATCGGGCGAGACCGCCGACACGCTGGCCGCGCTGCGTTATGCCAAGGAGCAGGGCCAGCACGTGATGTCGATCGTCAACGTGCCGAGCTCGACGATCGCGCGCGAAAGTCACATCGTGATGCCGACACTGGCTGGCCCGGAGGTCGGCGTCGCCTCGACCAAGGCGTTCACCTGTCAGCTGACGGTGCTGGCGGCGCTGGCAATTGCCGCGGGCCGTGCGCGCGGCGTGCTGTCGGAGGCGGATGAGACAAATCTGGCGCATGCGCTGGTCGAGGTGCCGCGGCTGATGGTGGCGGCGCTGGCGCTGGAGCCGCAGCTCGAGCGGCTAGCCCGCGACATCGCCAAGCGCAGCGACGTGCTCTACCTCGGTCGCGGAACCAGCTATCCACTGGCGATGGAAGGCGCGCTCAAGCTGAAGGAAATCTCCTACATCCACGCCGAGGGTTACGCCGCAGGCGAACTGAAGCACGGACCGATCGCGCTGATCGACGAAAAGATGCCGGTGGTCGTGATCGCGCCGTTCGACCGTGTTTTCGAAAAGACCGTCTCCAACATGCAGGAGGTCGCAGCCCGCGGTGGCAAGATCATCCTGATCACCGATCCGAAGGGAGCGGTGCATGCCACGGTGGATTCGCTGGAAACCATCATCCTGCCGGAGATGCCGGCGACGGTGACGCCGCTGGTTTATGCAATCCCCGTGCAAATGCTGGCCTATCACACAGCTGTCATCATGGGCACCGATGTGGATCAGCCGCGGAACCTTGCGAAATCGGTGACCGTCGAATAACCAAAGTCCGATGCGCCGCCTCGCAATTTCGGCCAAATTCCTGCTACAAAGGCGACAGGGGATGCGGCGAGGCGAAGCCTGATCTGGCCGCGATGAGTGTTGGATGAGCACGGACACAGACGCGCCGACGCCGGAGCCGGCAGAGGCGCACAAAAGTCTCGCCGGGAGGCTTCGAACCTATTTCCTGACCGGCCTCGTCGTTGCCGGCCCGGTGTTGATCACCCTTTATCTGACGTGGTCGTTCGTGACCTGGGTCGACGACCTGGTGCGCCCGCTGGTGCCTGCGGTCTACCGGCCTGAGACCTATCTGCCGTTCAAGATTCCGGGTTCGGGCCTGATCGTCGCCGTCTTCGGACTGACGATGCTGGGATTCCTGACTGCGAACCTGGTCGGCCGCACCGTCGTCGAGCTCGGCGAGATGGTGCTCGATCGCATGCCGATCGTGCGGGCGATCTATCGCAGCCTCAAGCAGGTGTTCGAGACGCTGTTCTCCGGCAAGGGATCGAGCTTCCGCCGCGTGGGCCTCGTCGAGTTCCCGTCGCCCGGCATGTGGTCGATCGTGCTGATCTCGCAGCCGCCGAGCCGGGAGGTGTCGTCCAGCCTGCCGGGCAAGGAGGAACACATCTCCGTATTCCTGCCCTGCGCGCCAAATCCCACCACCGGCTTCTTCTTCTACGTGCCGAAGAGCGGCGTCATTGAAGTCGATATGTCGGCGGAGGAGGCCGCGACGCTGATCATGTCGTGCGGCGTCGTACAGCCCGGCAACGGGGACAGGAAGAACGTCGTTGCCCTTGCCGAGATGGCAAATGCGGCGCGCGCCGCGCAAGCCGCGGCCCCGAAAAAGGTGGACGCGCCTTAAGTCACTTCAGCGCGGGAGCGTGACGACGACGCTGCCTCGCTTGCGTCCGGTCGCCACATAGGCGTGCGCCTCCCGTAGCTCCGCAAAATCGTAGCGCCGATCGATCACGGGCCGCAGCGTGCCGCTCGTTGCGAGATCGGCCAGTTGCTGCACATCCTCGGCGCGCTCTGCGGCGGGGCCGGCGATCACCTTCTTCGTGCCGGTCAGTCGGAGCGTTGCCAGCATCTCCGACAGGTCGCCAGCGATCGCCAGGAAGCGGCCGTGCTCGTTCAGCACGTGCTTGCAGCGATCGAACGAGGTCGCGCCGACTGCATCGGCGATGATGTCCCAGGTTTTGCTGCCGCTCGTGAAGTCATCTTTTGTGTAGTCGATGACATCATCCGCGCCGAGAGACTTCACCAGCGCGACGTTGCCGGTGCTGGTGACGGCCGTCACCTTCGCGCCAAAGTGCTTGCCGAGCTGCACGAGCGCAGTGCCGACGGCGCCGGATGCACCGACCACCAGCAGTCTGTCGCCGGTCTTCACGTTTGCTTTGCGCAGGAAATGCAGCGCGGTGGTGCCGCCGAACGAGAGCGATGCTGCTTCCTCGAATGTGAGATTGGCCGGCTTGCGGGCGATCGGGCCATCTTCGACCATGGCGCGATACTCGGCATGGCATCCCATCGCGCCGCCGGGAAAGGCCATTATCTCATCGCCGACCTTGAATTCGGTCACGCGCTCGCCGACGGCCTCGACTGTCCCCGCAAGTTCGGTGCCGAGGATCGGTTGTCGCGGCCGGGTGATGCCGAACATCAGGCGCGCCATCGGGCCAAGCCCTTTTGGCACTTCGAGCGTGCGGGCGCGCCAATCCCCCGAGGTCACGGTCGTTGCGTGAATCTTGACGAGGAGCTCGTTCGCCTTCGGGATCGGCTTGGGCATGTCCGCCAGCTCAAGCACGTCGGGGCCGCCATAGCGGCGATAGATGAAGGCTTTCATGGTCCAGTGCTTTACCGTTGCCGTATGACAACCGCTAGCCCGCGCCGAGCAGCGGGATCGCTTCGTCGCGCTCGAATAGATAAAGCAGTGCCCGCAAGGCGTTGCCGCGCTCGCCTTCGAGCTTCGGGTTCTCGCGCATGATGGTGGCTGCCTCCTCGCGCGCCTGGGCGATCAGCTGCGCATGCACGACCGGTTGGGCGATACGGTAGCCGGGCAGGCCGCTCTGCCGCGTGCCGAGCACGTCGCCTTCGCCGCGGAGCTTCAGGTCTTCCTCGGCGATCCTGAAACCATCCGTCGTTTCGCGGATCACTTTCAGCCGCGCTTCCGACATCTCGCCGAGCGGCGGCTTGTAGAGCAGGACGCAGGTCGAGGCCTCGCGACCGCGGCCGATCCGCCCGCGCAGCTGATGCAGTTGCGCGAGGCCAAAACGCTCGGCGTTCTCGATCACCATGATGGTCGCATCCGGCACGTCGACGCCGACTTCGACGACGGTCGTGGCCACAAGCAGGCCAATCTCGTGCGCAGCGAACTGCGCCATGACGCGGTCCTTCTCGGCGCCCTTCATCCGGCCGTGCACGAGGCCGACGCGCGCGCCAAAACGCTGCTGCAGCACCTTAAAGCGCTGTTCGGCGTCGGTGAGGGCGATCTCCTCGGATTCCTCCACCAGCGGACAGATCCAGTAGACGAGCTTGCCGGCGTCGAGTGCCCGGCCGACCGCATCGATCATCTCCTCGAGCCGGTCCATCGCCACCGCGCGGGTGTCGATCGGCTGCCGCCCGGCCGGCTTTTCCCGCAGCTCGGAGATATCCATGTCGCCGAAGTAAGTGAGCACCAGCGTGCGCGGGATCGGGGTTGCGCTCAACACCAGCACGTCGACGGCGTCGCCCTTTTCGGTGAGTGTCAGCCGTTCGCGCACGCCGAAGCGATGTTGTTCGTCGACGATCGCCAGCGCCAGCGACTTGTAGGCGACGTCGTCCTGGATCACCGCATGGGTGCCGACCAGGAGGTCGATGTCGCCGTCGGCAAGCCGGGCGAGAATCTCCTTCCGCTCCTTGCCCTTCTCGCGGCCGGTCAGGATTGCCACGCGCATGCCGGCGCGCTCGGCCAGCGGCGCGATCGTCTTCAGATGCTGGCGCGCGAGGATTTCGGTCGGCGCCATCAGCGCCGCCTGCTTGCCGGTCTCCGCAACGGCTGCGGCAGCGAGCAGGGCCACCACCGTCTTGCCTGAGCCGACGTCGCCCTGCAGCAGCCGCAGCATCCGCAACGGCTTGCCGAGGTCGCTGGCAATGGCAGCGGCCGCCTCCTGTTGTGAGGCCGTCAACGCATAGGGTAGCGCATCGATGATCTTGCGGCGCAGATGTCCGTCGCCTGCATTGCGGACGCCCGCGGGCCGTCGAAGCTGCGCCCGCACGAGCGCCAGCGCCAGCTGGCCTGCCAGCAGTTCGTCGTAGGCCAGCCGCTGCCAGAACGGTTTGTCGGGAAGGATGTCGTCGATTTCGTGCGGGAGGTGAACGCGGGTCACGGCCTCGAAGAACGACGGAAACTTCGCCCGCCTGACGACGTCGGCACCGAGCCATTCGGGCAGTTGTGGAACTTTTGGCAGCGCCAGCGCGATCGCCCGCCGCAGCGCGCCGAGCATCAGGCCCTCGGTCAGCGGGTAGACCGGCTCGATTTGCGGCATCTTGGCAAAGCCAGCCTCGTCCACCACGCGGTCGGGATGAACGATCTGCAGCATGCCGTCATACATCTGCACCGTGCCGGAGACGTAGCGCCGCGTGCCGACCGGCATCAGCTTCTCCAGATACGAGCTGTCGCCGCGAAAAAAGGTGAGGACCACGTCGCCGGTCTCGTCGCTGGCATAGACGAGGTAGGGCGCGCGCGAGTTGCGCGGCGCCGGCCGGTGACGATCAATGGTGACAGCCAATGTCGCGACCGAGCCTATGGTCGCATCACGAAGTTTGGGCCGGGCACGGCGGTCGATCACGCTGGCCGGCATGTGCAGCAGCAGATCGACCAGCCGTGGAGTTTCGGTCCTGTCGAGCAGGTAGCGCAGCAGCCTGTCCTGCTTCGGTCCGACGCCGGACAGGGTGGTAACGGGCGCGAACAGGGGATTGAGCAAAGTTGGACGCATGGAGGCTGACATTACCCACCGCGAAGGCTATATGACAGCCGCCCGGCACGTCCGGGCTTTCGGCGTTGTGAATTGTTGCGGATTTGACATGACGGGAACGACCATATCGAGCGACGGGCTCGACAATCGGCGCAAGCGGCTTCTGTTCCGCTGCTGGCACCGCGGTACGCGCGAGATGGACCTGATCGTCGGGCGCTTTGCCGACGCGCATCTGGCCGATCTGTCGGACGCCGAGCTGACCGAGCTCGAGCAGCTGATCGAGCTGCCGGACCCGGACCTCTATGCAGCGCTGACCGGCGCCGGCGATATTCCGCCGGCCATGGCCGGTGGCGTGTTCGAACGGATGCGGACCTTTCGCGCCTGGGAAGCAGGCCGATGAGCGGTCCGCGTAACTTCGCGAAGTCGCCGGCCGAGCTGTTGCGGCCGGGCAACGCCTTGACCATTTCCAGCGTCGCCGACGGCGCCGAAGGGCTGATCGTCGCCGACCTTGCGCGCGCTGTCGCAGCGAAGCGCAAGGGCGAAGCCGTCAGCCTTGCGGTCGTCTGCCGCGACGGACCGCGCATGGCGCAGTTGCAGCGGGCGCTGGAGTTCTTCGCCCCCGAGATCGACCTGCTGCAATTCCCCGCATGGGACTGCCAGCCCTACGACCGCGTCTCGCCGCATGGCGGCATTCTCGCGCAGCGGCTGACGACGCTGGCGCGGCTGTCGCGGATGAAGGGCAGCGAGAAACCATTGATCGTGCTGACGACAGTCAACGCGATCACCCAGCGTGTGCCGACGCGCCAGACCATGGCGGCGCAGGCGCTGTCGATCGCCCCGAGCCATGTCATCGGCATGGACAGCATCATCGCCTGGCTCGAGCACAACGGCTATCAACGCGCCTCGACCGTGCGCGAGAGCGGCGAATACGCGATCCGCGGCGGCATTCTCGATCTTTTCCCCGCCGGTCTCGACCAGCCGGTGCGGCTCGACTTCTTCGGCGACACGCTGGAATCGATTCGCACCTTCGACGCGGAATCGCAGCGCACGCTGCTCGACATGCGCGGCCTCGACCTGATGCCGGTGTCCGAGTTTCAGCTGGTGACCGAAACCATCCGCCGCTTTCGCATGGGCTATGTCGCAGCCTTCGGCGCGCCGGAGCGCGACGATCCGCTCTATGAGGCCGTCAGCGAGGGTCGCCGCCACCCGGGCATGGAGCATTGGCTGCCGCTGTTCCACGAGCGGATAGAAACGCTGTTCGACTATCTCGGTGAAGCGCCGATCGCGCTCGAATACCAGGGCGAGGACGTCGCCCGCGAGCGCTTCAAGCAGATTGGCGACTATTATGACGCGCGGCGCGAGGCGATGGCGCATGCAGGCGGTGGCGCGCCCTACAAGCCGCTGCCGCCGGACAAGCTCTACCTGACCGCGCAGGAATGGTCGAAACGTCTTGTCGACAGCGCACTCGTGCGACTGACGCCGTTCGCCGTTCCGGAAGGTGGCGCCAACGCCATCGACGCGGGCGCGCGCCAGGGCCGCGACTTCGCGCCCGAGCGAACCGACACCTCGGCCAACGTGTACGAGGCGGTGGTCGCGCATATCCATGCGCTGCAGACCCAGCGCAAGAAGGTGACGGTCGCGCTGTGGAGCGAAGGCTCCCGCGAGCGCATGGCGCACGTCCTGAAGGATCACAAGCTGCACAATACGGTCAGCGTGAATGCCTGGCGCACGGTGCTGGCGACGCCGCGCAACGAGGTGACGCTCGCCGTCGTCGGCATGGAGACCGGGTTCGAGACCGACGAGGTCGCGGTCATCACCGAGCAGGACATCCTGGGCGATCGCCTGGTGCGGCCGCGTCGGGCCAGCCGCAAGCTGGACAACTTCATCTCGGAGGTCACCAGCCTCTCGACCGGCGATATCGTCGTGCATGTCGATCATGGTATCGGCCGCTTCATCGGCCTGCAGACGCTGGACGTCGCCGGCGCGCCGCACGACTGCCTCGAGCTGCACTACGCGAACGAGACAAAACTGTTTCTGCCGGTGGAGAACATCGAGCTGCTGTCCCGGTTCGGCTCCGAACAGGCGGGCGTGGAGCTGGACCGGCTCGGCGGCAGCGGCTGGCAGGCACGGAAGGCAAAGCTCAAGAAACGTATCCAGGAGATCGCCGGCGATCTCATCAAGGTCGCGGCCGAACGCATGCTGCACGAGGCGCCGAAACTGCCCGTGCCGGCCGGCACCTACGACGAGTTCTGCGCACGGTTTCCATATGAGGAGACCGAGGACCAGCTCACCGCCATCGACGCGACCCTACGCGACCTCGAAGTCGGGCGGCCGATGGACCGGCTGGTCTGCGGCGACGTGGGTTTCGGCAAGACCGAGGTTGCGTTGCGCGCGGCGTTTGCCGCGGCGCTCGACGGCAAGCAAGTCGCCGTCGTCGTGCCGACCACGCTGCTCGCGCGCCAGCACACGAAGACCTTCACCGAGCGCTTCCAGGGCTTTCCGGTCAACGTCGCACAAGCGTCCCGGCTGGTCGCGCCGAAGCAGCTCACGCAGGTCAAGAAGGGGATCGCCGACGGCACCATCGACATCGTCGTCGGTACCCATGCGCTGCTCGGCAAGTCGATCAAATTCAAGGACCTTGGCCTGCTGATCGTCGACGAGGAGCAGCATTTTGGCGTCTCACACAAGGAACGGCTGAAGCAGCTGCGCGCCGAGATCCACGTGCTGACGCTGAGCGCAACGCCGATCCCGCGCACCCTGCAACTGGCGCTGACCGGCGTGCGGGAGCTGTCGATCATCGCCTCGCCGCCGGTGGACCGACTGGCGGTGCGCACCTTCGTCGCACCGTTCGACACACTGATGGTGCGCGAGGCGCTGTTGCGGGAGCGCTATCGCGGCGGCCAGGCCTTCTACGTCTGCCCGCGCATCGACGATCTCGCCGAGGCCAAGGATTTTCTCGACAAGCATGTGCCGGAGATGAAGGTCGCCGTCGCGCACGGCCAGATGCCGCCAGCGGTGATCGAGGACATCATGTCGGCGTTCTACGACGGCAAGTACGATATCCTCTTGTCGACCACGATCATCGAGTCCGGGCTCGACATCCCGAACGCCAACACGCTGATCGTGCATCGCGCCGACATGTTTGGCCTGGCTCAGCTCTACCAGCTGCGCGGACGGGTGGGTCGGTCGAAGCTGCGCGCCTATGCGCTGTTCACGCTGCCTGCCCAGCGCAAGATCACGCCGCAGGCGGAGCGGCGGTTGAAGGTGCTGCAGTCGCTGGAAAACCTCGGGGCCGGCTTCCAGCTCGCCTCGCACGATCTGGACATTCGCGGCTCTGGCAACCTGCTCGGCGAGGAGCAGTCGGGCCACATCAAGGAGGTCGGCTTCGAACTATACCAGTCGATGCTGGAGGAGGCGATTACCAACCTCAAGGCGGGTCTCACCACGCCGGTGGCCGACCGCTGGTCGCCGCAGATCACGCTCGGCATGCCGGTGCTGATCCCCGAGGGTTATGTGACCGACCTGTCGGTGCGGCTGTCGCTCTATCGGCGGCTTGGCGATCTCGACAACGAAGAGGACATCGAGAATTTCGGCGCCGAGCTGCACGACCGGTTTGGCCCGCCGCCGGACGAGGTGCGCTACCTGTTCAAGGTGGCGGCGATCAAGAACTACTGCCGGCGTGCGAATGTCGAGAAGGTCGACGCCGGACCGAAGGGTGTGGTGCTGACCTTCCGCGACAACAGTTTTGCCCATCCGGATCGGCTGGTGAGCTTCATCCGCGAGCAGGGGCCCGCTGCGCGCGTGCGCCCCGACATGAAGGTGGTGTTCTTCGAGGACTGGAGCAATGCGGACGAGCGCGTGAAAGGGAGCACCGACATCCTGCGCCAGCTCGCCAACCTCGCGGAGAACCGCAAGGCGGCCTGATATTACGACGCCGCGCGCTGGCCGCTTTGCAGCCGTTCCAGCACGGCCTCCGCGGAATCGTTGGCCTTCAGCGTCGCGAGCGTCACCTGCGGGTCCATTGAGGCCTTGTCGTCGGCGCTGAGCATGGTGTGCTTCAGCACGCTGGCGAGGCGGCGGACGATGACGTTCGCCATGCGCAGGTCAGTCTCGGCGAATGCGGCGATGATCGAGCCGTCGGCCTGCAAGGCCGCAAAATCCATCCGCCGCATCAACCGGCTCAGGATGCGGGCCGCATCGAGGCTGGTGCGCGCATCGTTCCGCTCGAACGAGAAGCGCGCCGCCGACAGGCCGCCGCCACGCGCCGTGATATCGGACACCGCCTTGGCGAAATCCTTGTCGAATGCCGCTGTCGTCAGAAGTCCCGTGCGCGGGTCGAGCACGCCGCCCGCATCCAGCGACTTCAATGCGCGGTTCAGGCGCGCTTCGAACGCGTGCTGGCGGATCAAGGGCGCCGCATTGGCGACGATCTGTTGCGGCTCGCCGCGAACGACTTCGAAATTGGCGAGCTCATAGTTGGTCTTGATGCCACCAAGGCTGCCGGCGACGATCACCGGCAGGTGGCGAAAGCGTGAGTCTTCCGACAGCACGGTGAGAAACGCGTCCACCACGCGCGGGCTGAAACCGTCGCCGACCACGACGCCGTCGATGTCGCGGATCTTGAGATGGTTGGCTCCGGCCTCGATGCTGAGCGCGCCGACGACGCCCATTTGCTGGCCGAGCGCAACCGAGAGTGCGGGGTAGGATGCGCCGCGGCCGATCAACAGCGCGGTCGCGTCATGCAAGGGATCGGTGTCGGGCAAAATGGAGCCAGCATGAGCGGGATCGTCCAGCCGGCGGAGCACGGTCGCATGCAGCGTCCGCACCCGCAGCGCCGCGTTGGCGCGCGCGGGCAGGCGCGCGAACGTCGGATCGGAGCCGTCGAACGGCAGGGCATTCGGTGGCGGAGATGCAACCTCGCCGACGACGATCAGCGGCACATAGGGCTGAAGTTCGTCGAGGCTATTCGCAAGTGCGTTGAGCTCGTCCGCGCAACCCTCTGAAATTTCGGCGACAACAAGGGCCGGCTTCAGCTTCTTGACGGCCTGCAGGACGCCTTGCCATTGCACCTCGGCAACGGGAAACGCGGCGGCCTCGGCCAGGATGTCGGCAAAGGCGGGACGTCCTTCGCGCGCAACAACGATAATCGGGCCTTGCTGGGACATCGGGCGAAATTCGGAGGGTGAATACCGCGGAAGTCTAGCCGGTCAGGCTTAATACGCCGTCAACGCACTGGATCGATCTACGAAGATGCCCGGTCGCGGAAAGCTTCGACCATCAGCGGATTGAGGCCAAGCTGGGACAGCGCCGCACGGGCACGCGTGTTGTCGCTCGCGCGGCCCGCGAGGCGGTGGCCGCTGACGCGGTCGGGCAGGGCCGTCAGCATGCCGCCCTGTGGCAGGCGCTGCGCCCAGCCATTCAGGTCGTTGGCAAGGAAGCGATAGCCGCCGACATTCACGATGCCCGATGGCGGTGCGGTGATGCAGATCGCGCCGGTCTTGCGATCCAACCGGGCCGCGTAGCCGGTGTCGACGTGGTCCGGCAGTGCGCGCGCCGCAAGCGCTTCGCGCGGACGCCGTGGCGGCGCGTAGGCTGCGACCGGGATCATCGCGCCGCGCAGCCCCAGCGTTCCTTCCTTGGTGACGAAGGCTTCGCCCGCGGCTGCGGACGATCCCTGGGCGCGGCGCAGCGGGGAGCCGGGCAGTATAGGCGCCGCCGCACCCTCGTTGTCGCGCGGGACGGCGAACAGCCCGGCCTCTCCGAAGGCATAAAGATCGCTGAAGCGTTGCATAGCCGTTTGAAGAACGGCGTCGCTTCGCTCGCCTATGCCGCCCCACTGGGCGCTCGCGGCGATCTGTTCTGGCGTGCGCCAGAGTCCGATCACGTGCTGCAGCGAAGCCACTTCGGCGAAAGCGCCGGCCTCGCCGAGCCGGAGCGCCAGCGGCGCGGGCGCCACCAGCGCCTCGCAGCGCTCCTGCGCGATCTGCTGCAGCAGCGTTTCGACGTCGAAGGGATGATGCAGCGCGAGCGATCCACCCGACAGCAGCCACGTCACCGTCGATGCGCATACGCCTGCGAAGCTCGATGGCATCACAGCCGACATCATGCGAACGGCGGGTGAGACGCCGGTCTCCAGAAACACCGCAAGGCCGCCGGCGATGATCTGCATCTGCGTCCGCGGCACGGCGCGCAGGCCGTCCGGCGTGACGTCGAAGGTGATGACGTTGGCACGGCGCGGATCGCGATCGAGGATATTGCGATGCGGGTGGTCTCCGAAAACGATGTCGTCGAGCGACGTCATTCCCTCCGGCACGTCGCTGCCGAACATGCAGACATGGCGGATCGAGAAGGCTTCCGCTGCCGCATTCATCGCAATCTCGGCGTGATCGATGCCGTCGATCCGGGCCGCGCTGACGATGCAGCGCGCGCCGATGCGGTTCAGCGCGTCGGTCAATTCCGCCTGGCGCCAGAGCTGCGGCAGCAGCGCCACGACCAGCCCGGCGCGCACCGCCGCCAGCATCGTCAGCGTCGCCTCGATCGTGTTTGGCAACTGGACTGCGACGATCGATCCCGTCGGCAGCGCGGCATCAAGGAAATGCGCAGCGAGGCTGGAGACGGCGCGATCGGCTTGCGCGTAGGTCAACCGGCGCGGCGGCTGGCCGGTCACGCGCGGTTTGTCGATCGGGTCGGCGAGCGCGTCGGCGTCCGGTTTGCGCGAGACGCTGCGGCGGAACAGATCGTCGAGCGACGGCGCGCTGGTCATGGGATCGGTTACACGTTCCATCATCATGTGATTATTCTCGTCTCGTGTCCGCAGCTTGCCACCAGGTTTCAGGGAGATTGCCGGTCAGCGCCGAGCGTTTCGGCCTTTCGACGCGCACCCAACGGCCGAGCCACTGGGCCGGCATGTTGAACACGGGAATGACGTAGAAGCCCGACATCAGCACGCGATCGAGCGCACGGATCGCCGCGACGAAATCGCCACGCTCGCGCGTCTGCAGCAACGCCGCGATCATCGCGTCGACGGCGGCGCTCTTCACGCCCATGTAGTTGCGCGTGCCCTGGTTCTCGGCCGCCGAGCTGCCAAAGTAGAACGCCAGCTCGTTGCCGGGCGACAGCGATTGATCCCATCGGTTCTGGATCATGTCGAAGTCGTAGGCGAGGCGGCGCTGATCGAACTGCACGGCGTCGACCACGCGCACCAACGGCGTGATGCCGGCGCGCTTCAGGTCGCGTGCGTAGGCCAGCGCGATCCGCTCCTGGTCGCGCGTGGTGGTCAGGATTTCGAAGGTGAAGGGCTCACCGGTCGCTTTCTTGCGCAGCACCCTGTTGGACACCTCGTATCCGGCCTGCGCGAACAGGCCGAGCGCGCGGCGCAGCGTCTCGCGGTCGCGGCCGCTGCTGTCGCTGGCCGGCAGCTTGAACGTGCCATCCATGATGTCGGCGCGAACCTCGGCGGGGAAGGGTTTAAGAAGCTCCCGCTCGCGCGCGTTCGCGTTCACGCCGTAGGACGAGAGCTCGGATCCGGCGAAGAAGCCGCCGGAGCGCTGGTACAGGCTGAAGAAATAGTTCTGGTTGATCCATTCGAAGTCGAACAGCAGCGACAGCGCCTCGCGCACGCGAATGTCGGAAAATTGCGGGCGGCGGCTGTTGAACACCAGAAATTCGGACGGCCGCGGCGAGCCGTTGGCGATCACTTCCTTGACCACCTGGCCCGATTGCGCTGCGGGGAAATCGTAACCCGAGCTCCAGCGCAGCGGCTCGATCTCGACGCGGAAATCATACAGCCCGCGCTTGAAGGCTTCGAAGGCGGCATTCGCCTCGCGAAAGAAGTCGAAGCGGACCTCGTCGAAATTCCACAGGCCGCGATTGATCGGCAGCTCGCGGCCCCAGTAGTCGGGATTGCGCTCGAACACGATGCTGGCGCCCGGCCTTACCGCGCCGACGCGATAGGGGCCCGAGCCGACGAGCGGCGTCATCGACGTCTCCTCGAAGCTCGCCTCGTCGGTCGCGTGCTTCGGCAGGATCGGCATCAGCCCGAGGATCAGCGGCAGCTCGCGGTCGTTGGCGCCGGTCAGGTCGAAGCGCACAGTGTGCGCATCCAGCGCCTCGGCCTTGGCGACCTTGGCGTAGTACAGGCGGTGGTTCGGCCGGCCCTTTGTGCGCAAGAGTTCGCGCGAGAACAGCACGTCTTCGGCGGTGACGGGCTTGCCGTCGGAAAAGGCAGCCTTCGGGTTGATGTGGAACGTCACGTAGCTGCGTGCATCGTCGGTCTCGACGCTCTCGGCGAGCAGGCCATAGAGCGTGAAGGGTTCGTCGTTGCCGCGCGACAGCAGGCTTTCGATCACGTAGCCGCGGATCTGCTGCAGGCTGGTACCCCGGACAATCAGCGGGTTCAGGCTGTCGAAAGTTCCGAGTACGCCGAAAACCAGACGCCCGCCCTTCGGAGCCGCGGGATTAACATAGGGCATATGGGTGAAGTTGGCCGGCAAGGCCGGTTCCCCGTGCATCGCGATCGCGTGCCGGGCGGAATTGGCGGCGGAAGCTTGCGTCTGGGCGCGGCCGATGCCGGACAGGCTGACCGCGACGCCAAAGGCCAAGCCAACGACCAAGGCGAGGCCCCACGCAGACTTGTGCACAGGCGCTGTCCGTTGGCGCGCGAGCGGTCGCCGCTTTGCACCCCACAGGGCGATGATTCGCTCCGGTCCCATGCATGAATCTATCATAGGCAGCCGCACTCGGCCCGGCTCGGCAAGCCCCCATGGGGCTTGTTGGCATTGATCTTTTCGGCAAGCCTTGTATTGAAGGCGGGCGTCAAGCAAGGGGTGGTCGGCCCCGGTCACGCTGCCGCCCCATTTGGCGACGAGACAGCCGGCCCAAGCCCCGTTTTCCGCGCTCAGATCGCGGTCGATAGATACGATCCAGGAAAGGGTTTTCCGCAATGATTAGCCGTCTCTTGTCCGCGCCGGCTTTGCCGCGTGGGCGGGTTATCGCCGGGCTGGTTGCCGCCGCGGCATTCGCAGTGCTGCCGGCCACCGCGCAGCAGCCGCCGGCACAGCCACAGCAGCCGGCTCCCAAGGCGCCGCCGAAGGCCGCGCCGAAGGCAACACCGCCTGCCGCGAAAAAGGATGCGCCGGCGCCTGCCGCTCAGGCACAGCCGCCCGCCCAGCCGCAGCAGGATCAGGTTCAGCTGATCTATTCGCCGTGGACCAAGTTCTGCCTGAAGGGGCAGGACGCCAATGCCAAGCAGGTCTGCTTCACCGGCAAGGACGGCCGCATTGAATCCGGCCAGCCGGTGGTTGCCGCCGTGATCATCGAGCCGGAAGGCGAGCCGAAGAAGGTCCTGCGCGTGACGCTGCCGCTCGGCATGCAACTGGTGCACGGCACCCGCGTGATCGTCGACAGCAATGCGCCACAGCAGAGCCCCTACGTGATCTGCTTCGCCAATGGTTGCATGTCCGACTATGACGCCACCGCCGAAGTGGTCGCGAACCTGAAGAAGGGCCAGAACCTGGTCATTCAGGCGATCAACGCCAACGGCCAGCCGCTGACCCTGCCGCTGCCGCTCGGCGATTTCGGCAAGGCCTATGACGGTCCGCCGACCGATCCGAAGGTGTTCGAGGAGCAGCAGAAGAAGCTGCAGGAAGAGCTGCAGAAGCGGGCGGAAGAAGCCCGCAAGAAGCTCGAGGCGCAGCAGCCGGCTCCGGCAGCGAAGCAATAAGGTCGAAGCCGTTCAAACAAACAAAGGCGCGCAGCGATGCGCGCCTTTTGCTTTTTTGAGGTGCGGTGTTCAGCCGTGCGAGATCACCACCTTGCCAAAATGCTGCTGGCTGTCGAGATAGCGATAGGCTGACCTCGCATCATCGAACGGGAAGATCCGGTCGACAACTGGCTTGAGCCTGTGATGCGCGATGGCGCGGTTCATCAGCTCGAAGTCCAGCCGGCTGCCGACGCCGACACGGCGCAAGGTGACAAGGCCGCGTTGCAACGCCGTCGCATCAAACGAGCCACCCGGCCCGGCGAGGACGCCGATCAGCGCCACCTGACATTCCGGACCCGCGCAGGCAAGTGAGCGGGCGAGGGTGCCTGCGCCACCGACCTCCACGACGCAATCCACGCCGCGGCCGTCGTTCGCGGCCCTGACCTCGCGCTCCCAGTCGGGCGTGCTGCGATAGTTCACGACCGCGTCAGCCCCAAGCTCCTTGAGGTGCTTTGCCTTGTCGTCGCTGGAGGTGGTGGCGATGACGCGTGCGCCGAACGTCTTGGCGAGTTGGAGGGCGAAGATCGACACACCGCCGGTACCGAGCGTCAGGACGGTCTCGCCCGGCGCAAGCTGGCGCGGCGCCGTCAGTGCACTCCAGGCCGTGACCGCCGCACATGGCAGTGTGGCCGCCTCCTCGAAGGACAGATGCGGAGGGATCGCGACCAGCGCCTCCTCGCTCAGGATCTTGTAGTCCGTGAGCAATCCGTCGCGGCCGGCACCCACGTGTTCACGCGGCGCGAAGCGGTTGGCCAGGTGCTCGTGTGTGATGCGACCGGCGATCCACTTCGGATGAAAAGTCGCCGCCACGCGGTCACCGACCTTGAAGCGGCTGACACCTTCGCCAACCGCCACGACCTCGCCGGCACCGTCGCTCAGCGGAATGACGCCCAGCGTCACTGGCTGAAAGTAGACGTTCTTGAGGATCATCAGATCGCGGAAGTTGAGCGACGTCGCCCGAATGCGCACCGCCACCTCGCACAGGCCCGGTTTCGGATCGGCGGTCTCCCGCAACACCAGACCGTCCACACTCCCATGAGCCTCCAGATGATACGCTCTCACTGACACCTCCCTCCGGTTGTATTTGAAACGCGACGTCCAGTATGCTGGAGTGTCAGCAATAGAATCTCCGGAATTGTTGTTCATTCATCCAGAATTGGTGCCCAATGGACCCATTGGAGGACGTATTCAGGTCGATGCGGGTCGAGAGTGCGCTTTACGGCCGGCTCGAAGCGACCGCGCCATGGGCCGTCCGGTTCGAAGGCGATCAGCGGATCAAGTTCGGCATGGTCGCCAGGGGCGCCTGCTGGCTGTCGGTCGAAGGTGAGCGCCAGCCGGCGGCGTTGCGCAGCGGCGACTGCTTTGTGCTGACGGACGGCCGCTCGTTCTCTGTCGCCGACGACCCCGCGACGCCGCCGCGCCCCTGCACCGAGGTTTTGCATGACGGGCCGGGTCGGCTGATTGCCATGGGCGGCGGCGGGCCCGCGGCCACGCTGATTGCGGGCTGGTTCGGCTTCGATGGGCACGGAGGAAAACCGCTGTTCGCTCAGCTACCGCCGTTCCTGCATGTCCGCATGGACGAGGAGCGCGCTCGCGCGCTGCAGGCGACGTTGGACCTCTTGGCGCTGGAGACCAGTGAGGATGAGCTCGGCGCCGGGATTGTCACCAGGCGCCTCGCTGACATCATCTTCATCCAGACCATCCGGACCTATGTGCGCACCACCGGATGGCAGAAGACGGGATGGCTGGCGGCCATGATGCAGCCACGCCTCGGCGCTGCGCTGCGCGCCATGCACGATCAGATCGATCGGGCCTGGACCGTCGATGAGCTGGCCGCCATCTCCGGCATGTCCCGCTCGGCCTTTGCCACCGCCTTCCGTGAACGCGTCGGCGAGGCGCCGCACGCCTATCTGACGCGATGGCGGATGTACAAGGCGGGCTGTCTCATCCGCAACGGCCGCTTGTCGCTTGCTCAAGCGGCAAAGGCGGTCGGCTACCAGACCGACAGCGCGTTCAACAGGATTTTTCGACGGCACTACGGCGTCACGCCCGCTGTCTATCGACGGGCGATCGCTGCATCCTGACGTGCTCGGAATCGAAGAGTTAGTTCAGCGACGGATTGCGCGGGCGGTAACTACCCGATTTGTCCTTGATGAAGATCTCGGCGATCTGCGAGTGCCGCACCGGTTCACCGGAATTGTCGGGCAGAAGGTTCTGCTCGGATACGTAGGCGATGTATTCGCTCTCGGAATTCTCGGCCAGCAGGTGATAGAACGGCTGGTCCTTGTGCGGCCGAACCTCCTCAGGAATCGACAGCCACCATTCTTCGGTGTTGTTGAATTCCGGATCGATATCGAAGACCACGCCACGGAACGAAAAGATCCGGTGGCGGACGATCTGGCCGATCTGGAATTTGGCGGTTCTGGTTTTCATCACACCTTGTCGAATAGACCAGGATTGTGGCCGATGCTAGGGCCTCAACCGGGGTCGACCCCCTCAAATAACAATGCTTAACCCTTGACCCAGCTGAAACTTTCGCCGTTCCGCGGCACCCCTTTCGATGCATTAAATGTGCCGCTGTGATCGACGTTCTTAACCTTTCGCTTCCGTACTTCGGGCTTATCTTTGTCGGCTTCGCCTGTGGAAAGTTCAGGAAACTTCCTGAAACCGGACTGGCTTGGCTCAATTTCTTCCTGCTCTACGTCGCCTTGCCGGCGCTGTTTTTCCGGATCCTGGCGAAGACCCCGTTCGAGCAGCTGAACAACCTGCCGTTTGTGATCGCGACCACCTGCGCAACCGCGCTGGCGTTCATGCTGGCGGCCGCGCTCGGATTTGTGATCAGGCGCGGGCGTGCTCGCGAAGCCGTGATGGCAGGGCTCGCCGGTGGCTACGGGAACATTGGCTACATGGGGCCGGGCCTGGCGCTGGCGACCTTCGGTCCGTCGGCAGCCGTTCCGGTCGCCCTGATCTTCTGCTTCGACAGCGTCTTTTTGTTCTCAATCGTACCGTTGTTGATGGCGCTGTTTCAGACCGCGCGGCGGCCGTTGCTGCCGACGATCGCCAATGTCGCCCGGCAGATCGTGTTCCATCCGCTGATCGTCGCCTCATGGCTCGGCGCGCTCGCGGCCGCCTTTCATTTCGAGCCGCCGGTCGCCCTGGATAGGACGCTGGCGTTCCTGCAGAACGCCGCCGCGCCTGTTGCACTGTTTGCGCTCGGCGTGACCGTGGCACTGCGCCCGTTCGATCGCGTGCCATGGGAAGTCCCAGGCGTCGTCGCCGTCAAGCTGCTAGTTCACCCGTTGCTGGTTTTTGCGATGCTGTCCGCGTTCGGACCGTTCGACGGCGAATGGGTCGCCACCGCCTTGCTGATGGCATCGCTGCCGCCCGCGCTCAACGCCTTCATCATCGCCCGGCAATACGACACCTGGGTAGAGCAGGCGTCGACCGCGGTGCTGCTCGGCACGCTGGTCTCGGTGCTGACGCTGACCACCATCATGTGGCTGTTGAAGACAGGTCAGCTCGGCTTGTAGGCACCGTGATCATGATCGTGCGTGCCAAATGAGCCGCGCGGCGCGATCGCCTGCCGCATGACGAAGCGCCGCAGCGGGCCGATCTCGTGCAGCGCCTGCATGCCGATGCTGCGCACGAGTTGCATCGGCAGCAGATCCGACAGCAGCGAACGGTTGGCGAAATCGACTGCGAACGACCGGCTGACGATGTCGAGCTGCCGCCGGTGCCGATAGTCGCCCAGCGCCCTTTCTTCGCCGGGATCGTGGCCGTGGCGCACGGCCTCGCTTGCGATCGTTGCAATCGCTGCGGCATCGCGCAGGCCGAGATTGAGGCCTTGCGCACCGATCGGCGGCAGCACGTGCGCGGCTTCGCCGACCAGCGCGATGCGACGCTCGGCGATCCGGCTCGCTTTTTCAAACACCAGCGGGAAGACGTGCCGCGCTGGCGCGACACGAATGCGTCCGAGATGGGAGTGCGATTGCCTTTCGACTTCGCTCGCGAGCTCGTCGTCGGTAAGCGTGGAAAGCCGCGTCGCCTCTTCGGGCCGTGTCACCCAGACCACGCTCGAGCGGTCACCCGGCAAAGGCACGAACACGCACGGACCGTTCGCCGTGTGGAACTCCGTCGATACGCCGTTGTGCGCCCGGGCATGCGTGATGTTCAGCGTCAACGCCGATTGATCGAGCGGGCGGATGCTGACGTCGATCCCGGCGGCGCGCCGACAGAGCGAGTGTCGTCCATCCGCACCGATCACGAGCCTGCTTCGCAACGTTTGCCCTTGCCGGCAACGGATCGTGGCGTCCACGTCCGAGGTCTCGACGGCTTCCGCATCGTCGTCGATCCGGACGAGGGCAGGGGATTGCAGCACCTGCGCCTCGAGCGCCTCTACCAGCATGCGGTTTTCGATGTTGTGGCCGAAGGCGTCGGGGCCGATCTCGCCGCAATCGAAGCGGACTTCGGGCGCGCGAATGAGCCGGCCGCTGTCGTCGACAAGGCGCATGACGCGGAGCGGCGCAGCCTGATCGCGGCACGCCTCCCATACGCCGAGACCGTCGAGGATTTCGACCGATGCGTGCAGCAGCGCGGTGGTGCGATTGTCGCCATAGGGCGCGCGGCGGGCGACCAAAGCGGTTCGCGCGCCGGATCGGGCAGCGGCGAGTGCCGCGCTCAGACCGGCGGGACCGCCGCCGACGACGGCAACGTCAAATTCATGCGCCGGGGTCTCTGTCGTCACATCCATGTTGAATACAGCTACTCATGCGGACGCGCGGTTTCAACCGCGTCGATAGCCTAGTTTAGTTCGTCGACTATGCACAGCCGGCGAACCTGTCGAAATGCAAGTCCAGGCGAAATCTGTTAGCTAGCGGCATGACCGACGGACCAGAAGATTCACAACCAGCGCCACGCGCCGTGCGCGCGCGTGCATTCTGCGTGCATATCCTCACGGCGCTCGGAGCGGGGCTCGCCTTGATGGCGCTCCTGGAGGCGGTGCGCGGACATTGGCCGGGGATGTTCATCTGGCTCGGCCTGGCGCTCGCAATCGATGCGCTGGATGGCCCGTTGGCGCGCTGGCTGAATGTCGGCGAAGTGCTGCCGAACTGGTCGGGCGACACCCTCGACCTCGTGGTCGATTTCACGACCTACGTCTTTGTTCCGGCGTATGCGATCGCGGCCAGCGGGTTTCTCGTGCCGCACCTCGCGCCACTTCTCGGCATCGCGGTCGTCGTCTCCGGCGCGCTCTATTTCTCTGATCTGCGGATGAAGACCGACGACAACCATTTTCGCGGCTTTCCGACCTTGTGGAACGTTGCGGCGTTCTACCTGTTTCTGTTGCGGCCAACGCCGTGGATCGCAAGCCTCGCGATCGCGCTGCTGGTCGTCGCGACATTCCTGCCGATCCGGGTCATGCATCCGGTCAGGGTGCAGCGGTTCCGCCTGTTCAATATCGCCTTGGTGCTTGCCGGCTGCGGTCTTGGCGCCGTCGCTGTGGTTCGCAATTTCGAGGTGCCGGCAGCGATCACGATCGCGCTGTGCCTGATCGCTCTTTACGTGCTGTTGAGCGATCCGATCATCCGCTCGATCAGGAGGGCTGTTCGATGATGGAGCTGCTGTCGAGCCCGGAGGCGTGGGCGGCGCTGGCGACGCTGACGGTGCTGGAGATCGTGCTCGGCATCGACAACGTCATCTTCCTGTCCGTGCTGGTGTCGCGACTACCCGACGCCCAGGCGAAGCGCGCGCGGCAGATCGGCCTGGCGCTGGCGCTCATCTTCCGGATCGCGCTGTTGAGCATCCTGTTCTGGCTGATCGGCCTGACCAAGCCGCTGTTCACGATCGCTGGCCAGGGGTTCTCCTGGCGCGACATCATCCTGATCGGTGGCGGGCTGTTCCTGATCGCGAAAGCGACGCACGAGATCCATGCGGAGATCGAGGCGCACGACGACCAGGGCGAGAAGTCCGGCGGCGCCAATGCATTCGCCTGGGTCATTCTGCAGATCATCATCATCGACCTGGTGTTCTCGCTGGATTCGATCATCACCGCGATCGGCATGGCCGAGCAGATCGAGGTCATGGTTGCTGCCGTCATCATCGCCTGTGCGGTGATGTATGTTGCGTCCGGTCCCGTCGCCGCCTTCGTCGCCGAGCATCCGACCACGAAGATGCTGGCGCTGGCGTTCCTGGTGTTGATCGGCGTCGCGCTGATGGCCGACGGCTTCGGCTTCCACATCCCGCGCGGCTACATCTACTTCTCGATCGTGTTTGCGATGGCGGTGGAGGCATTCAACATCCTCGCCAAGCGCAATCGGAAGAAGGGGACGCGGGTCATCACAAGCCGCAGGCAGGAGTCGTAGCTACTAGGCGGGGTTGTTCTGTTCGGGTCTTCGCCATAGGCTCTCGTGGCAAATCACGGGAGTTTGGCGGATGGCCAAGGCGGTAAGGGTGCATCAGACGGGAGGGCCAGAGGTCCTCACCTATGAGGACATCGAGGTCCCCGCACCCGGCAAGGGCGAGGTGCGCATCCGCCAGCGCGCCAGCGGCGTGAATTTCATCGACACGTATTTCCGCACTGGCCTCTACAAGGCCCCGGCGATGCCGTTCATCTGCGGCAACGAAGCTTCCGGCGATGTCATGGAGGTCGGGCCCGGTGTGACCGGCTTTCATCCCGACGATCGCGTCGCCTACACTTTTGGGCTTGGCGGTTATGCCAGTGAACGCGTCATGCCGGCTGACCGGCTGGTCAAGCTGCCGGACATGATCACCTACGAGCAGGCGGCCGTGCTGATGCTGAAGGGCCTGACCGTTCACTACCTTTTGCACAAAACTTTCAAGGTCGAGCCCGGGCACAACGTTCTGATCCACGCCGCTGCCGGTGGCATTGGTCTGCTCGCCTGCCAGTGGGCGAAGGCGCTCGGCGCCAACGTCATCGGCACGGTCGGCTCGAAGGAAAAGGTCGATCTCGCCGCGCGCAACGGCTGCGATCACGTCATCCTCTACAACGACGACGATTTCGTTGCGGAGGTCAAGAAGATCACCCGCGGCGATCTTTGCAACGTCGTCTATGACGGCGTCGGCAAGACGACGTTCCCGGGCTCGCTCGACTGCCTCCGGCCGCTTGGCATGTTTGTCAGCTTCGGCAACGCGTCCGGCGTGGTACCGCCGTTCTCGGTCGGCGAGCTGCAGCGACGCGGTTCGCTGTTTGCGACCCGGCCGACGCTGAACGACTACATCGCCAAGCGCCGCGATCTGCTCGAGGCGGCCGACACCCTGTTCGCCGCCGTCATCAGCGGTGGTCTTCAGGTGCCGATCCATCACGCCTATGCGCTGAAGGACGCAGCCAAGGCGCATCGTGACCTGGAAAGCCGCGCCACCACCGGCGCGTCGATCCTGAAACCTTGAACGCTCAAGAAACATCGCAATGAGTGAACTGACGATCCGCGAAATTGCCGATGGCGACATCGCGCAGGTGATCGCGCTGTGGCACGCCGCGGGCGTCGCACGGCCGTGGAACGATCCGGCGCGGGACATCGCCTTCGCGCGCCGCGACAAGCACTCGACCGTGTTTGTCGGCATCGAAGGCAGCGAGATTGTTGCATCCGCGATGGTGGGCGAGGACGGCCACCGCGGCTGGGTCTATTACGTCGCCATCGATCCAAAACTTCAGCGCAGCGGCTTCGGTCGCATCATGATGGACGCCGCCGAACGCTGGCTGATCGACCGCGGCGTCTGGAAGGTCCAGCTTCTGGTGCGCGCCGACAACGCCGCCGCCACCGCCTTCTACGAGAAGCTCGGCTACCGCGACACGCAGTCGGTGTGTCTGCAGAAGGTTTTGGAACAGTGACCTTCGCGGCCGCCGGGTCTGACGCGACCGAGCGGCTCTTGTTGCGCGTGCCACGTCTTTCAGACGCCGGCGAGCTCATGGGCTTCCTCGGCGATCGTGACGCGATGCGCTACACGCATCATCTCGCCAACCTGCGCGAATGCCGTCGGCACCTTGCTGGCCATAACTGCCAGCGCGGGAAAAAGGGATACGGCCCCTGGACGATCATCGAGAAGGTCAGCGGCCAGATCGTCGGCCTTGGTGGCCTGCTCGACGATCCGTTCGATCCTGGCTGGGGAATAGAGGTTGTCTATCACTTCTCGCCCGCGGTTTGGGGTAACGGTTACGCAACAGAGCTGACGAGGCATTGCCTGAAGGTCGCGGCCGAGCAACTGCACGTCTCCGAAGTCAGCGCGTTCGCCCATCCCGCCAACACCGCATCGCAACGGGTGTTGGCCAAAAATGGATTCGAACAGCGCCGCTTCGTCGCGCAAATGAACCGCCATCTTTACGTGCGGGCGCTTGCCCGCCCGCCCGTGTAATCCTGCACTTAACTTCTCTCACGCCACGCAGCGTGCGGCACCCATTCGCGTCAGCACCGCGTCGAGACCTTCGATCATCTCGCCGACCTCGTCGCGCGTGACGTTCAGCGCCGGCATGAAGCGCAGCGCGTCCGGCCGCGGCGAGTTCAGCAGCAAGCCGTCGTCGAGCGCCGCCGCGACGATGTCCGGGCCGATCGGCCGCTTCAGGTCGAGCGCCAGCAGCAAACCTTCGCCCCGGACGCCGCCGAGGCCGTGCCGCGCCGACACGCGCTGCAGTTCGCTCGCAAGCCAGAGCCCGGTCTCCGTGACCGTCTTCAGGAAGTCCGCACCGGAGACTTCGTTCAGCACCGCAAGCCCCGCCGCGCACATCAGCGGATTGCCGTTGAAGGTGCCGCCCTGGTCGCCGTGCTCGAAGCAGGAGGCCTTGCTGGTCGCAAGCAGCGCGCCAAGCGGAATGCCGCCGCCGATGCCTTTGCCGAGCGTCATGATGTCCGGCTCGATGGCGGCATGCTCGTAGTGGAACAGCTTTCCGGTCCGTCCCATGCCGGTCTGGATCTCATCGAAAATGAGCAGCAGGCCGTGCTGCTCGGTCAGCGCGCGTAGCGCGCGCAGGAAGTCGTTGGTCGCCGGCCAGACGCCGGCTTCGCCCTGAACGGGCTCGAGCATGACGGCGATCGTCTTGTCAGTGATCCGCGCCTTGACGGAATCGAGATCGTTCAGCTTGGCCTTGTAAAAGCCCGGCACCTTCGGCTCGAACAGCGGCTCAAAGCTCGGCTTGCCCGAGGCTGACATCGTCGCGAGCGTCCGGCCGTGGAAGCCGCCGTCAAAAGTGATGATCTCGTACGCGCCTTGCTTGTGCAGGGTGCCGTATTTGCGCGCGAGCTTGATCGCGCCTTCGTTGGCTTCGGCACCGGAGTTCGTGAAGAACACCTGGTCGAAGCAGCTTTGCTCCGTCAGCGCCTTGGCGAGCAGGATGCTCTGGTCGTTGTAGAAGGCCGGGCTTGGCGTCAGCAGCCGCGCTGCCTGCTTCGACAACGCCTCGATAAGCGTGGGCGGGGAGTGACCGAGGCTGTTGACGGCCCAGCCCTGCACGAAGTCGAGATAGCGCTTGCCCTGGTGGTCCCAGAGATACGAGCCTTCGCCGCGCACGAACACGACCGGGGGGCGGGCGGTGATGTTCATCAAGGCGTCGAACGCATGCGTGGCGATGGTCATGTCAGTCTCCGTTGGTTGATTGGTGGGCCAAAACGCAAGAAGGCCGCACTTTGCGGGTGCGGCCTTCTCGAAAACTCGCTGATTTTTAGCGTTCAGCTTCGTCGTCGGACACGGCGCGACCCATCATCGTCGAACGAGCGACGATGGATGCTGGCGCGGCGGGTGGTCCGGTTGAAGTTCATGACGCGCGCCGATACAGCCGGCAGGCCCGTGCTGTCAAGGGCTATCAGAAACCTGCGACAGTTCCGTGCAGGTCGTATTCGTCGGCGCGCTCGATCTTTGCGGTGACGATCTCGCCCTGGCGCAGCGGCCTGCGGCTCGAAATATAGACCGCGCCGTCGATTTCGGGCGCGTCGCCCTTGCTGCGTCCCTTGGCGACGCTCGGGCCGACCTCGTCGATGATCACCTGCTGGCGGCTGCCGACCTTCTTCTTCAGCCGGCGCGCCGAAATCCTTTGCTGGTGCGCCATCAAGCGCTTCCAGCGTTCGGCCTTGACCTCTTCGGCGACCGGGTTCTCCAGCGCGTTGGAGGTGGCGCCGGCCACCGGCTCGTACTTGAAGCAGCCAACGCGATCGATCTCGGCTTCGTCCAGCCACTGCAGCAGGTCGTCGAATTCGGCGTCGCTTTCGCCGGGGAAGCCGACGATGAAGGTGGAGCGCAAGGTCAGCTCCGGACACTCGGTGCGCCACTTGGCGATCCGGGCCAGCGTCTTGTCCTGGGCGGCCGGACGGCGCATGCGCTTCAGCACCTCGGCGTTGCCGTGCTGGAACGGAATGTCGAGGTAGGGCAGCACCTTCCCCTCGGCCATCAAGCCGATCACCTCATCGACATGGGGGTAGGGGTAGACGTATTGCAGGCGTACCCAGGCACCGAGCTCGCCGAGCTCCTTGGAGAGGTCGTAAAAGCGCGCGCGGACCTCACGATCCTTCCAGGTGCTGGCGGCGTACTTGATGTCGATGCCGTAGGCCGAGGTGTCCTGCGACACCACCAGCAGCTCCTTGACGCCGGCCTTCACCAGTCGCTCGGCCTCGCGCAGCACATCGTCCGCTGGCCGTGAGACGAGGTCGCCGCGCAGTTTCGGGATGATGCAGAAGGTGCAGCGGTTGTTGCAGCCTTCGGAAATCTTCAGATACGCATAGTGCCGCGGCGTCAGCTTGATGCCCTGCGGCGGGAGCAGATCGAGGAGCGGATTGTGCATCGGCGGTTTGGCACGGTGCACCGCCTCCAGCACGCTCTCATACTGCTGCGGTCCGGTGATCGACAGCACGTCCGGATAGGCCTCGCGGATAGCCTCCGGCTCCGCGCCCATGCAGCCGGTCACGATCACTTTGCCGTTCTCGGCCATCGCTTCGCCAATGGCGGACAGCGACTCGGCCTTGGCGCTGTCGAGGAAGCCGCAGGTGTTGACGATCACCAGGTCGGCGCCGTCGTGCTTGCGCGCCAGCTCATAGCCTTCGGCCCGCAGGCGCGCGATTATGCGCTCGGAATCCACAAGTGCCTTGGGGCATCCAAGCGATACGAAGCTGACAATCGGCGCGCGGCCTTGTTCCATTTTTCATCAATGTCCGGGCTGAAGGGCAGGAGCTAGCCCTGATCCCTCACAATTACAAGGCTTTGAGACGGCAACCGAGCCTGCTAAGACCGCCCGTGCCGGAATGCGAGTAGTGGATGGCCGCCGAGTCGTCGCCCAAGATTGCCATCGTCGACGAGAATCCGATCCGCGCCGCGATCCTCGAGGAAGGCCTGCGCGAGGCCGGATTCACGTCGGTCGAGCGCGTGGGCGAGATGAAAAATCTGCTCGCCCGCATCTACCAGATCGACCCGGACGTCATCCTGATCGACCTGGAGAACCCCAGCCGCGACGTTCTCGAGCAGATGTTCCAGGTCAGCCGCGCCGTGCGCCGGCCGATCGCCATGTTCGTCGACCAGAGCGATGCCGCCTCGATCCAGGCCTCCGTGGACGCCGGCGTGTCCGCCTACATCGTCGACGGTTTTCGGAAAGAACGGATCAAGTCGATCATCGACCTGTGCATCTCGCGCTTCAACGCCTTCGCCAAGCTGCAGGATGAGCTGGAGCGGACCAAGAACGCTCTGGAAGAGCGCAAGGTCATCGACCGCGCCAAGGGCATCCTGATGAAGCTGAAGAACCTGTCGGAAGACGAGGCCTACGTCCTGATGCGTTCCACGGCCATGCGCGAGAAGAAAAAGATCGCAGAGATCGCGCAATCGATCATCACTGCGTCGGAGCTGCTCAAATGACGGAGAACACGACGTCCGGTGCGCTGGTGCCCTTGCGGATCGGGTTCATCCCGCTCGTGGATTCGGCCGCGCTTCTGATCGCCGTTGAGATGGGTTTTGCGCGCGACGAGGGGCTGGATGTCACCTTGCTGCGGGAAGTCTCGTGGTCGAACGTGCGCGACAAGCTGAATCTCGGTCTGTTCGACGCCGCGCACCTGCTGGCGCCTGTGGCGATCGCCTCCAGCCTCGGCCTCGGCCATGTGAAGGTTCCGATCGTGGCGCCCTTCAATTTGGGCCTGAACGGCAATGCGATCACCATTTCGCCGGCGCTGCATGCTGCGATCATGGCGGAGCTCGACGGCGATCCGTTGAAACCGCTTGCGACCGCGCAGGCTCTGCGCCGCGTTGTTGCCGGGCGAAAGAAGGCAGGGGCCGAGCCGCTGGTGTTCGGCATGACGTTCCCGTTCTCCACCCACAACTATCAGCTCCGCTTCTGGATGGCGGCCGGCGGCGTCGATCCTGACGAAGATGTGCGGCTCGTGGTGCTGCCGCCGCCTTACATGGTCGAGAGCCTGGCGAGCGGTCACGTGGACGCGTTCTGCGTCGGCGCGCCGTGGAATTCGGTCGCCGTCGACCTCGGTGTCGGGCACATCCTGCACTTTGTCTCCGACATCCTGGCGCGTGCGGCGGAGAAGGTGCTGGCCGTGCGCCAGCCTTGGGCGGAGAAACATCCCGATGTGCTGGCGGCGCTGATCCGGGCGCATGATCGCGCCGCGGAGTTCATTGAAACTCCTCACAATCGCACCGAGGCCGCGGCGATCCTCGCCAGGCCGGAATACACGGGCGTCGACGCCGAAGTCATTCAGCGCACGCTCGACGGGCGCTTGAAGGTTTCGCCGGACGGCAAGGTCCGCGACAGCTCGCGCTATCTGCTGATCGGGCGGGAGGGGGCGGCGCGACCCGATCCGATCCAGGCCGCCTGGCTTTACGCCCAGATGGTCCGGTGGGGGCAGGCGCCGCTGTCCGACGCGTCGTTGGCGGTGGCCAAGGGCGTATTTCGGCCCGACTTGTACGACGCCGCCACCGGCAAGGCGGCCCCCGCGACACCGTCGGTCGCCGACGGTGTCGGCGCATTCGCGGGTCCTGCTTTCGACCCGACGGTCATCGCCCGGCACCTCGATTCGTTTCCGATCCGCCGCCGATAATCCTGCCTGCACAGTAATTGTGCACTGCGTAAAATGACAGCAGTTGCCTTTCGCAAAGGCGAAACGCGAACTGCTGCTTATTTATTCACACCTTACAAACATCTGAAGCCGCTGCGTTTTTCGCACCGCACAAAACTGGCACGAAGCTTGAATAGCTAGACTAGTCGAGACCGGAATCCGGGCTCGGCAGGTCCAACGAAGGGCCATCAGCAAAGCCGCTGTCCTGGGGGTTCCGCACTGCGCGCGCCTCAGGGGCGGCTTTTGTCTTTTTGCGAACCGGACTGCGAGCGGTCGCCTGCGAGGGGCGGCGAACAGGGAAACCTAACAAGGACGACAGACACGATGACGACCAAGACGACCAAAGGCGGTTTGGCAGGCTCAAAGATGAGCCGACGCGCACTCCTGAAGAGTGCGGCGGGTGCGGCGGCGCTGCTGGCCGCGGCGCGGATGAATTTCCCGGCTGGCGCATTCGCGCAAGCTGCAGGTCCGGAAGTGAAGGGGACCAAGCTAGGCTACATCGCGCTGACCGATGCCGCGCCCCTGATCATTGCGAAGGAGAAAGGCTTTTACGCCAAGCAGGGCCTGCCCGACATGGACATCTCCAAGCAGGCTTCGTGGGGTGCGACGCGCGACAACATGATGCTCGGCACCAAGGCCAACGGCATCGATGGCGCGCATCTGCTACGGCCGAAGGTCCACCTCTACACGACGGGCAAGGTGACGCAGAACAACCAGCCCCTGCCGATGTATACGCTGCTGAACCTCAACTACGACTGTCAGGGTCTCTCGGTCTCGAACGAGTACAAGGACTTGAAGGTCGGCATCGACTCTTCAGCACTGAAGGAAGCCTTCGCCAAGAAGCGTGCAGCCGGCAAGGAAGTGAAGGCCGCCATGACGTTCCCCGGCGGCACACACGATCTCTGGATTCGCTACTGGCTCGCCGCCGGCGGCATCGACCCCGACAAGGAGGTCTCCACCATCGTCGTTCCGCCCGCGCAAATGGTCGCGAACATGAAAGTCGGCAACATGGACTGCTTCTGTGTTGGCGAGCCGTGGAACGAGCAACTCGTCAATCAGGACATCGGCTTCACCGCTGCGACGACGGGTGAGCTCTGGTTCAAGCACCCCGAGAAGGTTCTGGGCATGCGGGCCGACTGGGTCGACGCCAATCCGAAGGCCGCGCTTGCCATCATGATGGCGACGATGGAGGCCCAGCAATGGTGCGACAAGATGGAGAACAAGCAGGAGATGGCCGAGATCATTGGCCGTCGCCAGTGGTTCAACGTTCCCGTCCCCGACATCATCGGTCGCATCAAGGGTGACATCAACTACGGCCGTGGTCGCGTCGAAAAGGGCACCAAGCTCCTGATGAAATTCTGGGGCGACGGCGGCGAGGTCTCCTATCCGTGGAAGAGCCTCGACACCTGGTTCGTCACCGAGAACGTCCGTTGGGGCAAGTTCGAGCCGACCGTCGACATCAAGGCGCTTGTCGACAAGACCAACCGGTCTGATCTCTGGACCGAGGCCGCAAAGACCCTCGGCCTGAAGGACGTCGTATCCGGTGACAAGCGCGGCAAGGAAACCTTCTTCGACGGGAAGGTGTTCGATCCTGCCGATCCCACGGCCTACCTCAAGAGCCTGTCGATCAAGCGTATCGAAGTCTGATCACTTCGCGGGACGGCAAGCGTCGTCCCGCGCCCCCTTCATGCGAGGCTGATAGATGACCATTGCACTTCAGAAGAATGTTGAGGCCGATGCCGTCCCGGTCGTGACGGCCAAGGTCGTGCCGCTTTCTCCGCCGCGCGCCAGCTTTGTGCAGGCGCGATTGGTGCCGGGAGCGAAAGAGTGGGCCGCGCGGATCGTGCCGCCCGTCATCACTCTGATAGTTATCCTAGTGGTGTGGCAGATCCTCTGCATGAAGCCCAATGCGACGTTGCCATCGCCGACGCGCATCTGGGCCGACGCGAAGGACCTGATCGTCGATCCGTTCTTCGTGACGGGGCCCCAGGACATCGGCCTCGGCTGGCGCATCCTGACCTCGCTGCAACGCGTTGCCATCGGCTTCGGCCTCGCAAGCATCGCCGGCGTTCTGCTCGGCGCTCTGGTTGGCCAGTCGGTGTGGGCAATGCGCGGGCTCGATCCGATCTTCCAGGTGCTTCGCACCGTGCCGCCGCTTGCCTGGCTGCCGATCTCGCTGGCCGCCTTCCGTGACAGCCAGCCGTCGGCGATCTTCGTGATCTTCATCACGGCGATCTGGCCGATCATCATCAACACCGCGGTCGGCATCCGCAACATCCCGCAGGACTACCGCAACGTCGCGGCGGTGGTGCGGCTGAACCAGCTCGAGTTTTTCTGGAAGATCATGATCCCGTCGGCGGCGCCCTACATCTTCACCGGCCTGCGTATCGGTATCGGCCTTTCATGGCTCGCCATCGTCGCGGCCGAAATGCTCACCGGCGGCGTCGGCATCGGTTTCTTCATCTGGGACGCGTGGAACTCCTCGCGCCTGTCCGACATCATCATCGCGCTGGTCTACATCGGCATCGTCGGGTTCGTGCTCGACCGCATCGTTGCCTTCGTCGCCAACATCGCCACCCGCGGCGCCCAGGCAAGCTAAGGATCAAGAACCATGTCGTCTTATCTGAAGATCGATCACGTCGATAAGGTGTTCAGCCGCGGCAACCGCGAGACCGAGGTGCTGAAGGACATCATGCTGACGGTGGAGAAGGGCGAGTACGTCTCCATCATCGGCCACTCGGGCTGCGGCAAGTCGACCTTGCTCAACATCATAGCCGGCTTGACGACGGCGACGCAGGGCTGCGTGCTGCTGGAAAATCAGGAAGTGAACTCGCCGGGGCCCGATCGCGCCGTCGTGTTCCAGAACCACTCGCTGCTGCCGTGGCTGTCGTCCTACGACAACGTCAGGCTCGGCGTCGACAAGGTGTTCGGCAGGACCAAGTCCCGCGCCGAGCGCCACGACTGGGTGATGCACAACCTCGACCTGGTGCAGATGGGCCATGCCAAGGACAAGCGCCCGTCGGAAATCTCCGGCGGCATGAAGCAGCGCATCGGCATTGCCCGGGCGCTGGCGATGGAGCCGAAGGTGCTGCTGCTCGACGAGCCGTTCGGCGCGCTCGACGCGCTGACGCGCGCGCACCTGCAGGACTCGGTGATGGCGCTGCACCAGAAGCTCGGCAACACGGTGATGATGATCACCCACGACGTCGACGAGGCGGTGCTGCTGTCGGATCGCATCGTCATGATGACCAACGGCCCGAGCGCGCGGATCGGCGAGGTTCTCGACGTGCCGCTGCCGCGGCCGCGCAAGCGGCTCGAGCTCGCGACCAACGCGACCTACCTGAAGTGCCGCCAGCGCGTGCTCGAATTCCTCTACGAGCGTCATCGTTACGTCGAGGCCGCGTAAGCGGCCCCAACGAGGGCAGTCGGGCCAACGGAAAAGCGGGAAATTTGCAGTGAGCGAGCCTCTGGTTGTCATCGGTAACGGCATGGCCGCAGCGCGGCTGGCGCAGGAAATCGCGGTGCGCGCGCTTGGCCGCTACGCGGTTGCGATCATCGGCGACGAGCCGCGGCTGGCCTACAACCGCGTGCTGCTGTCCTCGGTGCTTGCCGGTGAGATCGCCTCGCAGGAGATCGAGCTGCAGCCGGCAGCCTGGTGGCGCGACCGCGGCGTAACGTTGAGCTACGGCCGCGCGGCGACCTCGGTCGACCTGCAAAGCCGTCGCGTTGTCCTTGCCGACGGCCGCCTGGTCCCGTTCTCGAAGCTGGTTTTCGCGACCGGATCGCAGCCGCTGCGGCTGAACATTCCGGGCGCGAGTCTGCCCGGCGTGCACACGTTCCGCGACAGCCGCGACGTCGACCTGCTGCTGACGCTGGCCGGAGCGCAGAAGCGCGTGGTGGTGATCGGCGGCGGTTTGCTCGGGCTGGAGGCGGCGTATGGCCTCGCCAAGGCCGGGGCGCCAGTGACGCTGGTCCATTTGATGGACCGCTTGATGGAGCGGCAGCTGGATGCGCCGGCGGCGGCGCTGTTGAAGCGGCTGGTGCAGGAGAAGGGCATCGACGTGCGGCTGAGCGCCAGCACGAAAGCAATCTTCGGCGAGAGTGCCGTCGAAGGGATCGAGCTTGCCGACGGCTCGCATATCGCCGCCGACGCGGTGATCTTCGCTGCCGGCATCCGTCCCAACGCCGCACTCGCGCAAACAGCCGGTATCGCCGTCAATCGGGGCGTCGTCGTCGACGACCGGCTGGCGACGAACATCGACGGCGTCTATGCGCTCGGCGAGTGCGCCGAGCATCGTGGCATCTGCTACGGCCTGGTTGAGCCCGCCTACGAGCAGGCGAAGGTGCTGGCCGAAAGCCTCGCGGGACGATCGGCGTCGTATCAGGGCAGTGTGCTCTCGACCAACCTGAAGGTGTCCGGCGTCAATGTGTTTTCGGCCGGAGATTTTGCCGGGGCTGAGGGCACCGAGGCCATCTTCCTGAGCGACGCGAGACAAGGCACCTACAAGAAGCTCGTGATCGCCGACGGCCGGCTCGCCGGGGCAATCCTGATCGGCGATACCCAGGAGGCGCTCTGGTACATGGAGCTGATCCGCTCACGCGCGAGCATCAGGGCGTTCCGCAGCGATCTGATGTTCGGCCGTGCGCTTTCCGAGCGAAAGGCCGCCTGACGATGGCAGCGGACTTCACGCCGGACCAGAAACGCTATCTGGAGGGCTTCGTCACCGGCCTCGGCGCTTCGCGCCTTGCCAGAGCCAGCGCGCCGGGAAAGTCCGAACCGGTCGGCCCCGATGCCATCCATCTCAAGGCCCAGGAGAAGACCGTCGCCGGTGGCGGCAAGCTCAACGATCAGGAAAAAATCAAGCGCGACGAGCATGCGTTCGACGCCTATCCGCGGCTGGTGAAGCAGGCTCGCGACAACGAACCGCCGAAGCCGGCCGACAATTTTCGCTGGCGCTATTACGGGCTGTTCTACGTGGCGCCGGCGCAGAATTCCTACATGTGCCGCCTGCGCATCCCGAACGGCATTCTCAAGCATTGGCAATTCGCCGGGATGGCCGACATCGCCGAGAAATTCTGCGGGCCGTATGCGCATGTCACGACCCGCGCCAACCTGCAGCTGCGCGAGATCGAGCCGAAGAACGCGACCAACGTGATCGAGGTCATCCAGGACCTCGGGCTGTGGTCGCGCGGCTCCGGCGCCGACAACATCCGCAACGTGACGGGCACGCCGACCGCCGGCATCGATCCGCAGGAGCTTTTGGATACTCGCCCGCATGCGCGCGAGTGGCATTTCCACATCCTGAACGATCGCTCGCTGTACGGGCTGCCGCGCAAGTTCAACGTCGCCTATGACGGCGCGGGCAAGGTTGCCGTGTTGGAAGAGACCAACGACATCGCCTTTCAGGCGATCGAGGTGCTGGAAGGCCACGGCGTCGAGGCCGGCATCTACTATCGTCTGGCGCTCGGCGGCATCACCGGCCACCGCGACTTCGCGCGCGATACCGGCGTCATCCTGAAGCCGGAGGAGGCGACGCGCATTGCCGACGCGATCGTCCGCATCTTCATCGAGCATGGTGACCGCACCAACCGCAACAAGGCGCGACTGAAATACGTGCTCGACGCCTGGGGCTTCGAGAAATTCCTGAAGGCCGTCGAGGAGAAGCTCGGCGCGCCGCTGCAGCGTGTACCTGCCGAGGCCGTCGCGCCACGAGCGACCTTCGATAAGCTCGCGCACATCGGCGTGCACGCACAGAAGCAGTCGCGTCTGAACTGGATTGGCGTCGCCTTGAAGCTCGGCCGGCTGTCGCCGGAGCAAATTCGCGGCCTCGCTAGTCTCGCGCAAAAATACGGTGACGGCGATATCCGCCTGACGGTTTGGCAGAACCTGCTGATTTCGGGCGTCGCGGACGAAGGCGTTGCGGCCGTGACCGCGGCGATCGATGCGCTGGGACTTGCCACATCGGTGTCGCCGCTGCGCGCCGGGCTCGTCGCCTGCACCGGCGCAACCGGTTGCCGCTTCGCCGCCGCCCATACCAAGGAGAGCGCCGACGAGATCGCTGCCTGGTGCGACGCGCATGTGGCAATGGACACGCCGGTCAACATTCACCTGACCGGCTGCCATCACTCCTGCGCGCAGCATTATATCGGCGACATCGGCCTGATCGGCGCGCGCGTTCCGATCAACGACGACGGCGACACCGTCGATGGCTTCAATATTCTGATCGGCGGCGGCTATGGACCCGAGGCGGCCATCGCGCGTGAGCTGTTCACCAATGTGAAGGCGGAGGATGCGCCGCGCACGGTCGCGCATATCCTCAATGTCTATCTGCAGCAGCGTTCCTCGAAGGAGGAGTCGTTCCTCGCATTTGCCCGTCGCGTCGACATCGAGGCCTTCCGGGCGGTCGCCAGGCTGGAGGCTGCGGAATGAACCAGATGTCTCCGCCGGCACCAAAACTCGACCTCATTCCGGAGACGGCGCCGTTCTCAGCCGAGCAGCGCGCCTGGCTGAACGGGTTCTTCGCCGGCCTCGTGTCGCTCGACACCGCCGGCGTGACACCGCTGTCGCCGGAGCAGGGCGCGGCCGTCATGCAAGGTGCCGCGGGCGATGGTGATGACGGCGAGGCGCCCTGGCACGATCAGACAATGCCGATGGCCGAGCGCATGAAGCTCGCCGAAGGCCGGCCGTTGCGCCGGCGCATGATGGCGGCCATGGCGCAGCAGGATTGCGGCCAGTGCGGCTACAACTGCCACGACTATTCCGAGGCGCTTGCCGGAAAGTCGGAAGCGCGCCTCAACCTCTGTGTGCCGGGCGGCAAGGAAACCGCGCGGATGCTGAAGTCCCTGCATGAGGAGCTTGAGCGCGCGCCGGCCACAAAGGCGCCTGCTGCTGCGCCGGCGGCTCAACCTGCACCGGCACCGACCGCAGCACCGGGCCGCTCGCGCGACAACCCCGCCGAGGCGACGTTCCTGTCACGCAAGCGCCTCAACAAGGAGGGCTCGGAGAAAGACACCTGGCATCTCGAGTTCGACCTTGCCGAGTCAAAGCTCGACTACGTGGTCGGCGATTCGTTCGGTGTCTTTCCGCTGAACGAGCCAAAACTGGTCGAGAGCTTGATGGCGGCGCTCGGTGCACCGCCGGATTTTGCGATCGGCGACCGAACGTTGCGCCAGGTCCTGACCGACCAGGTGTCGCTGGCGCCTGCGCCGGACTCGCTGTTCCAGCTGTTGTCCTACATCACCGGCGGCGATCGGCGGCAGAAGGCCAAGGCGCTGTCGTCGGGTGAGGATCCCGATGGCGACGCGGCAACTCTCGACGTGCTCGCGGCACTGGAGAAGTTCGGCGTCAAGCCTGACCCGGAAGCGTTCATCGAGGCGCTGGAGCCGCTGCAGCCGCGCCTCTACTCGATCTCGTCGTCGTGCAACGCGACCCCGGGCCAGATTTCGCTCTCGGTCGACGCGGTGCGCTACACCATCAAGGATCGCAAGCGTCTCGGCGTCGCCTCGACGTTTTTCGCCGACCGCATGAAGCCAGGCGACAAGCTGAAGGTTTACGTGCAGAAGGCGCACGGTTTCGGCCTGCCGCAGGACGCGAATACGCCGATCATCATGATCGGTCCCGGCACCGGCATCGCACCGTTCCGCGCGTTCCTGCATGACCGGCAGGCGACGCAAGCGCCGGGCCGCAACTGGCTGTTCTTCGGCCACCAGCGCAGCGACTACGATTTCTTCTACGCCGACGAACTGAACGCGATGAAGTCGTCCGGCCTGTTGACGCGGCTGTCGCTCGCATGGTCGCGCGACGGCGAGCAGAAATTCTACGTGCAGGACCGCATGCGCGAGGTCGGCCGTGACCTCTGGTCGTGGCTTGCGGATGGCGCGCACGTCTATGTCTGCGGTGACGCCAAGCGGATGGCCAAGGACGTCGAACGCGCGCTGGTCGATATCGTCGCGCAGTTCGGCGCGCGCACGACCGACGAGGCGATCGCCTTCGTGGCGGAGCTGAAGAAGAAGGGTCGCTACCAGCAGGATGTGTACTGAGGCGCAATGACCGGGGCTGCGGACAAATCAATGCGAACAAAGCTTTCGCCAAGCGTCGAGGGGAGGGTATTTTCCTCTCTCGTGGGGCTGGCGAAGACAATAATTTCGTCTTTTTCGGCCGGATATTGCCTTCCTGCAGCGAGAATATTCTATTTCCGGGATGTTCACCGTTCCGGAAGACCCCGCCATGCGCGCTCTCTCCCTCTACCGCTCCCGCCTGCAGGCTCTGCAAGAGCGTGTCGATCGCCGACACACCATGACGTTCTATGGCGCGCTCACGTTCATCACGCTGATCGTTATCGCCACGCTGCCTTATCGCCCGTTCTGATCCGTGACGCGTTCGGCCGCATGCGGAGCCACTCCGCATGACGGCCGCGACGAAAACCACGTGCGCCTATTGCGGGGTCGGTTGCGGCGTGCTCGCCACACCTGACGGCAAAGGCGGTGCTGCAATCGCCGGCGATCCGGCCCATCCTGCCAATTTCGGCCGGCTCTGCTCGAAGGGCTCGGCGCTCGGCGAGACGCTCGGTCTCGAAGGCCGGCTGCTGCATCCGATGGTCCGCTGCAGCAAGGGCACGCTGGAGCGCGTCGCCTGGTCCGACGCGCTCGATCACGTCGCCAACCGCCTGCAGCACATCATCGCCAAGCACGGCCGCGACGCGGTCGCGTTCTATCTTTCGGGCCAGCTCCTCACCGAGGACTATTACGTCGCCAACAAGCTGATGAAGGGTTTCATCGGCACGGCGAACGTCGACACCAATTCGCGCCTGTGCATGGCCTCGTCGGTCGCCGGCCATCGCCGCGCCTTCGGCTCCGACACGGTGCCTGGAAACTACGAGGATCTGGAGCAGGCGGATCTGCTGGTGCTGGTCGGCTCCAACGCCGCCTGGTGCCATCCGGTGCTGTTCCAGCGAATGCTGAAGAACAAGCAGGAGCGTGGTGCGCGCATCGTCGTGATCGATCCGCGCCGGACCTCGACCAGCGAGGACGCCGACCTGTTTCTCGGCCTGAAGCCCGGCACCGATACGGCGCTGTTCTGCGGCTTGCTGGTGCATCTTGCCGACAACGGCGCGCTCGACCGCGACTATATCGCCCGCCACACCGCGGGCTTTGACGACGCGCTTGCGCGGGCGCGCGCAATTGCCGGCAGTGTTGCGGCGACTGCATTCGCGACCGGTCTTGCCGAGCATGACGTCGCCGCGTTCTTCGCCATGTTCCGGACCACGCCGCGCGTGGTGACTGCCTACTCGCAAGGGGTCAACCAGTCGGCGCAGGGCACCGACAAGGTCAACGCGATCATCAACTGCCACCTGGCGACGGGACGCATCGGACGGGAAGGCGCTGGGCCGTTCTCGCTGACCGGGCAGCCGAATGCGATGGGCGGGCGCGAGGTCGGCGGCCTTGCCAACCAGCTCGCCGCACACATGACTTTCACGCCTGCGGACGTCGATCGGGTCCGGCGCTTCTGGAAGGCGCCGCAAGTCGCGTCGCGCGAAGGCCTGAAAGCGGTGCAGATGTTCGAGGCGATCGGCCGCGGTGAGGTCAAGGCCCTGTGGGTGATGGGCACGAACCCGGCCGTCTCGCTGCCGGATGCCGACGCCGTCCGCACCGCGCTCGGCAAGCTCGACCTGTTTGTGGTGTCCGAGAACGTGCTGTCGAACGACACAGTCAACTCCGGCGCGCACGTGCTTCTGCCTGCGCACGCCTGGGGCGAGAAGTCCGGCACGGTGACCAACTCCGAGCGGCGGATCTCGCGCCAGCGCGCCTTCCTCGACGCGCCGGGCGAGAGCCGGCCCGACTGGTGGATCGTCGGCGAGATCGCCAAGCGCCTTGGGTTCGGCGACGCCTTCGCGTTCAATTCGGCGGCGGATGTGTTTCGCGAGCATGCGCGGCTCTCCGGTTTCGAAAACGAGGGCCAGCGTGGCTTCGATATCGGTGGCCTCGCGCAGGTCTCCGACGACGAGTTCGACAGCCTGGCGCCGGTCACCTGGCCGGTGCGGCAGGGCGGCGACACGCAGGATCGGTTCTTCGCGGAGGGCGGATTTCATACCGGGGATCGCAAGGGTCGGTTCATCGCGCCCGAGGTGCCGCGGCTGAAGACCCAGACATCGGTCAGCCGCCCGCTGCGGCTGAACACCGGCCGCATTCGCGATCAGTGGCACACGATGACGCGGACGGGCTTGAGCCCGCGGCTCGGTCAGCATCTGCCCGAACCGTTCGTCGAAATTCATCCCGACGATGCCGCTGAGGCCGGCGTCGAGAACGGCGGCTTTGCTGAAGTGACCACCGAGTTCGGCCGCTGCACCCTGAAGGTGCTCGTCTCGGATCGTCAGCAGCGCGGCATGCTGTTCGCGCCGATCCACTGGAACGAGCAGAACTCCTCGGCCGCGCGGATTGGTTCGCTGGTCGCCGGCTTCACCGATCCGTTTTCAGGACAGCCGGAGGCGAAGGCGACGCCCGCGGCGATTGCGCCTCATGCTTACCTGCAGCGCGGCTTCGTGTTGTCGCGCCGGCCGCTTGCATTGCCGGACGGCGTGTGGTGGAGCCGCGTCGCCGTCACCGGCGGGCACGGCTACCTGCTGGCCCATAACCTAGGCCCGGATCTCTGGCACGACTGGTTCGCGGCAAACGCACGCCAGGATGATGTCGCAGCCTATGACGACCGCGCCGGCGGGACCTATCGCGCGGCTGCGTTTGCGAACGGTCGCATCGAGCTCTGCCTGTTCAGCGGCGTGTTCGAGGAACAGGTCGAGTGGGATGCGGTCAAGGCGATGTTCGAGCAGGGCGCCGTGTCGGCCGAGGAGCGGCGCATGCTGCTGTCCGGCCGGAGCGGCGATGGCCTCGCCGGATCGGGACCGATCGTCTGCGCCTGCTTCGGCGTCGGACGCAACACGATCGGCGAGGCGATCAGTGGCGGCGCCGGCTCAGTGGCAGCGATCGGCGCGAGCCTGAAGGCCGGAACCAACTGCGGCTCCTGCATTCCCGAGCTGAAGCGCATGCTGGCGCAGGCCGCGCCCGCTTCCGCCAAGCAGAAGAGCGAGCCCGAGCCGCTGACGGCCTGACGCCCCAAACCGACAGCGGAAATTCGGGCGAGCGTCGGCGCTCACCTCTCCCTGAAAGGGGGAGGTCGACATGCGAAGCATGTCGGGTGGGGGTCTCGCGAACTCCGGGCCCTCGCTGGAATGCAGTGACCCCCTCCCGGCGCTGACGCGCCGACCTCCCCCTTTCAGGGGGAGGTGAGAGATCAGGCCTTCATGCTCTTGTCGAACGGGGCCAGCCGGTGCCCGTTCTTCTCCAGCACCTCGCGCACCTGCCGCGCGATCGCCACTGCACCCGGCGTGTCGCCGTGTACGCAGATGGTATCGACCGGCATCTTGATGACCTTGCTGGTGACACTGACCACCGCCTGATCGTTCACCATGCGGAGCACGCGCTCGGCGATGGCCGATGCATCGTGCAGCACTGAGCCCTTCTTGCTCCGGCTCATCAGCGAGGCGTCGTCCTCGTAGGCACGGTCGGCAAAGACTTCGCGCGCAAGCGGCAGGTTGGCCGCTTCGCCGGCGCGCTCGATCTCCGAGCACGGCAGCACCACCCAGATCAGGTCGCGGTCGACCGCCTTGATCGCGGTGGCGATCGCCCGCGCCGTCATCGGATCGGCGCAGGCGACGTTCGACAGCGCGCCATGCGCCTTGACGTGGGTGACGCGGTGGCCGGCCACGGTGGCCAACGCTTGCAGCGCGCCGATCTGGTAGGCGACCATGGTCTCGATCTCGGACGCGGTCAGGCCCGCGACCGGCCGCCGGCCAAAACCGTGCAGGTCGCGATAGGAGGGGTGGGCGCCGATGCTGACGCCCTTGTCCTTCGCGAGCTTCGCCGTCTTGAGCATGATGTCGGAATCGCCGGCATGGAAGCCGCAGGCGACATTGGCGCTGGTGACGATGTCGAGCATCGACGGATCGTCGCCCATCGACCACATGCCAAAGCCTTCGCCGAGATCGCTGTTAAGGTCGATTGTCGCCATCGTCGTTCGCCTTTGCCTGGAGTTCGCCGCCAGCCGGTGAAGTCTGCCACGTTGCCGCGTCGAACGCATTCACCGCATGGCCCGCAAGGTTGGCGTGGTGCAGGGCTTCGAGGTTCGGACCGGACTCGACAGCCTGCAACTGCCCGGGCAGCGATCTTATCACCTCGGCGAAGCGCCGCGCCTCGCTTTCGGCCTCCTCGATGTCGATCTCGGCGAACCTGACGCTCTGGCCGGCGCGACGTTGCGCGAGCATGCCGAGGTCGGGGCCAATGACGGTCGCGATCTTCGGGTAGCCGCCGGTGGTGCCGCGGTCGCGCATCAGCGCGATCGGCTGGCCGCTGCCGGGAACCTGGATGCTTCCGTTCACGGTGCCGTCGGAGACGATGTTATGGCCCTTCTGATGCGACAGTTTCGGGCCGTTCAGGCGATAGCCCATGCGGTCGGACGCGGACGAGATCGTCCATTCGCTCCCAAGGAACAGCGCGAACGCATCGCCGAATTCCTGCGCCTGCGGCCCGGCCAGCACGCGAACGGTCGCGCGCTCTGCCTGCTCGAACACCAGTCGTCGTTCGCCCGCTTCACGCGGCGGCAAAAGGTCGAGCTCGTCGCCGGCTTGCAGCGGACGAGGGAAGGGGCTGCCGACGCCGGCGCGTGCCGTCACGCTGAGGCTGCCGAACACCGGCTTGCCCTGAACGCCGCCTTCGATGCCGAGAATGCTGAACACACCGCGCCGTGCTGCGCCGATCTCCAGCCGCTCGCCGCCGCGGAGCGTTGCCGTCTCGTTCAGCGCCAGCGCGCGCCCGCCAATCGTGATCTCGCGCGCTGCGCCGGCGAGGGCGATGCGAACCGCGCCGTTCCGTGCCTCAAAACTTGCCGGAAACGGTCCGATCTCGATCGCCGCAGCGTATGCCGTGTTGCCGACAAGGGAGTTGGCTGCGGCCAGCGCAAGCAGGTCCATCGCGCCGCTCGTGGTGAGGCCGTAGCGCTGTGCGCCATAGCGGCCTCCGTCCTGCACCGAGGTCAACGGTCCGGTTCTGACGACGGCAAGTGTGCTCATGCTGTCGCAAGCTCGGCGATCGGTTCGCCCGCTTCGGCGGCGCGGTCGAGTGCAGCCCACTCGCGGTGGTCGATGGCGTGAAAGGTGACAGCGTCACCAGGTTCGACAAGAAACACCGGCTCGCGGCGCGGATGATAGGTTCGCACCGGGGTGCGCCCGAGCAGATGCCAGCCGCTGGGGCCCTCCAGGCACTGAACGCCGGCCTGCACGCCGCCGATGGAAATGGTTCCGGCGGGCGTCACCGTGCGCGGGTCGTCGCGCCGCGGCGTCGCCAGCTTCGGATCGAGGCCGGCAAGGTAGGCAAAGCCGGGCAGGAAGCCGAGCATCGCGACATAGTAATCACCGCCGGTGTGCAGGCGAATGACCTCCTCGGTCGTCATGCCTCGCGCCCTGGCGACATCGTCGAGATCGACGCCATACTCGCCGCCATAGACGACCGGAATGCGCCAGCGGCGGCGGACGCCGTTCTCGGCTGGCGCTGACGTCACGAGCGCGCGCAAGCGCTCGCTCAACTCGGCGAAACCCAGCACCAGCGGATCGTAATGCACAAGCAGCGAGCGGTAGGTCGGAACCGTCTCGATCACGCCCGCAATCTTCGCGCGCGCGATGGCGCGATCGAGTGCAAGCACCTTGCCGTTGATGGCCTCGTCGATGCTGTCTCCGAATTCGACGAGAAGGGCAGCTTCGCTGCACGGCACGATGCGAGGGGTCGGGGAGGGCATATCTGTGCAAGGCCTTGTGATACCTGCTTCTTATCGCACCATTGACGTTGTCGCGCCAAGGCCGCAAAGGGTGGCGCGTATTCGTTTTTCGTCGGAGTTGATAGATGCTTGACAAGAAGGCCATCGAGACGCTGAAGGCCGTTTCGACCGCGACCCTCACCACCGTCCTGCTCAAGAAGGGGCTGCGCAACATCTGGATGCGCGGGGCGCTGCCGCTGCGGCCGGGGCAGGAGCGGCTGGTCGGAGCGGCCTTCACGCTGCGCTTCGTGCCGGCGCGCGAGGACCTCGCGACCCCGGAATCCTGGTCGTCGCCGATCTCGACCCGTACGGCGATCGAGGCGATGCCGGAAGGCTGCATCACCGTGGTCGACTCCATGGGCATCAAGGACGCCGGCATTTTCGGTGACATCCTTTGTGCGCGCATGGCCAAGCGCGGCGTCACCGCGCTCGTAACCGACGGCGTCGTCCGCGACCTCGAGGGTGTGCTCGGCACCGGCCTGCCGGTCTGGTGCGATGGCGCCGCAGCGCCGCCGTCGGTGGCAGGCCTGACCTTCGTCGGCTGGGGCGAGCCGATCGGCTGCGGCGGCGTGGCAGTGTTTCCGGACGACGTGGTCGTCGCCGACAAGGACGGTGCGGTGCTCATTCCGAAGGCGATGCTCGACCACGTGCTGACCGAGGGTCCCGCGCAGGAAGCGCAGGAGGCCTGGATCGTCGATGAGGTCAACCGCGGCGCCGCGCTGCCGGGGCTTTATCCGATGAACGCCGAGACCAAGGCGCGGTATGAGGCGTTTTTGAAGAAGAAGTAATTGTCATTGCGACGCGCCTTCGCTCTTCGAGCTACGGCGGGCAAGGCGAAGCGACATTCTTCTCCCCTCCCACCCGCTCGCGAAGCGAGTGGCGGGGAGGGGTCGGGGGTCGGACCCCGTTCGCGACCGAGACTCAGCAGGCCCCCCACCCGGCTCGAATTCGCTTCGCTCATCCGAGCCACCCTCCCCGCCACTCGCTTCGCGAGCGGGAGGAGGGTGAAGAGAGCGCGCGGCAGCGCCTCACATATTCAATTGTCAAACAGCCCGATGCTCGCTGACATCCACGCGCGCGTCATCGCCCCGTGTTCACTCCGGCCCCAGGGCTAGCCGGTCTTCTTTCTCTCGCATCCCTTGGAAAGAGGGCGTGCGGAACACAGAGCGAAAGGCCGCGCCCGCGGCTCCCGTATGCTTGTCGCATCCGGGCAAATCCGTATGCCGACGCGTTGGCACACGGCGATGGTTCAGCCCAAACGCTTGAGCTGAACCGGACCACAAACGAAGCCTTCGCCTGCGTTCCGCACGCGCCGGATTAACGGCTTGCCGGATTCCAGCGGAGCCAGGCCCGGCTCACTTGACCAAATACGGAAGA